>ERZ1643251.2976-NODE-2976-length-16335-cov-6.412531_pt1 | contig 16335 bp, 15 predicted proteins | sample MGYA00579261_ERZ1643251 | MGnify/ENA primary metagenome ERZ1643251 (study PRJEB29033, sample SAMEA4952267) | chicken gut metagenome | biome: Broiler Chicken; feature: Gastrointestinal Tract; material: Caecum | place: Ireland | collected 2018 | study: Broiler...
AATTTTAAAGGCAATGATTCAACGATATTAGATAAAGTCGGATATATTAGTTTGACTAAAACTAAAGCAAGAAGACCCCAAACAAATGCAAAAGGAATTGTTGTTCGTCCATTAATATTTAAAAACTCATCAGTATAATCCCAAGAAACCGTCCCTAAAAACATTTCTTGTAAAAAACTTATTAAATATTCAAATCCACCTCCTATTAAAGCTCCATATAAAATAGTTTGCCAATCTGGTCGTTTTTTTCTTCCTAAAACCCAGATTAATAATACAGCTCCCATTCCATATATTGGCGAAATAGGACCATAAATAACCCCTCTTCTTAATTGCCAAACTATCTCATGATGATAATTATAATGAATTACCATATTTAAAATTTGTTCATAGTATGCTCCGAAAATGCAACCAAACAAAAAAATCCAAAAAAGCTTATAAAAGCACATTCCTGTCGCAAATTTTTGATCTTTTTCTACTACATTTGTCATATCACACTTCCATATCTACGTTAATTTTAGCATAGATATAATTAAATAACAAGTTTTTAAAAATTACAAAAATGCAAGAAAAAAGGAACCTACATTTCCAAAATTATAGTTGTAGGTCCCATATTTGTAAAAGTCACTTCCATGTCTGCTCCAAAAACACCTTGTTGAACATTTATTGATTTAGCTAATTCCTTATTAAAATAATCATATAATTTTTTTGCTTCTATACCGTTTAAAGCTTTTATGTAACTTGGTCGATTTCCGTTTTTAGTGTCCGCATACAAGGTAAACTGACTAACCGATAAAATGCTTCCATTTGTTTCTAAAACATTTTTGTTCATTACGCCATTTTCATCAGGAAAAATTCGTAATTTAATAATTTTATTTATCATTTTATTAACAGTTACTTCAGTATCCCCATAAGTAAAACCAACCAGCAAGCATAAACCTATATCAATTTGACTAATCAATTGACCATTAACTTTTACAAAAGCATTTTCACAACGTTGAACAATTACTCTCATTTTCTCTCTACCTTTTTAACAAATTTATAATCATATAATGAATTCATAAAGTCATCTAACTGAGATTTGTTATTTACTTTAACTCCTATTTCATAAATTGTATCTAAATCTTCCTTTTTTGTTTTTACTTTATCAACAAATACCTTTTTAGTAGTGGCTTTACTTACAATATCTAACAAATAATTTTTAGTTGAATCAGTTAATACTAATACAAAAGCTTCAAAAGTTTCATCATTATAGCTATTCCATTCAACATTTATAAGTCTATCCATCTTATCTTTTAAATTTGGGCAATTCTTTTTATGAACAGTAACACCTTCACCTTTCGTAATAAATCCAACAATTTCATCGCCATAAACTGGGTGGCAGCATTTAGCCAAATTAACTAATATTCCATTTTGACCATCTACTAATATTTCGCTCTGTTTTGTATTAGTTTTAGAATAATTATTTGCATTTAAAACTTTTTCAATTAGTATATCTTCAACATTCTTTTTATCTTCAGTAGCTAAGTTAATAATATAAGATGCTGTATACCTTAAAGAACCTATTGAAAAGTATATATCATCTAAAGCTTCTAATTTTAAATCTTTACAAATTTTCTTAATATTTTCATTAGATAAAATTTGATCAAAAACTAATTTTCTCTTTCTAAGTTCATTAGCTAAAATAATTTTTCCTTTTTCTGTATACAATTCTTTGTCTTGTTTACTAAAATAAGATTTAATTTTATTTTTAGCATGCGTTGTTTTAACAAAATTTAACCATTCTTTACTAGGCGTTGCCGTTGGATTAGTTCTAATTTTAACAATATCATTATTTTGTAATTTATAATTTAACGGAACGCTTGTATCATTAACAATTGCTTGAACTGTTTTATCGCCAATATCCGAATGAATTCGATACGCAAAATCTAAAGGCGTTGACCCAACAGGTAATTCAATAACATCACCTTTTGGCGTAAAAACATAGACGCTTTCATTTAAAAATTCATTTTGTACATCACTCGCAAATTCAATATCACTTAATGAATTAGTAGACTCAATTAAATTTCTTAAAATTTCTAGTCTTTGTTCCATCATCGTTTTAATATAATGTTTTTCTTTATAAGCAAAATGAGATGCTACACCTTTTTCAGCAAATTCATCCATTTCTTCAGTTCGAACTTGAATCTCATACCGGTGGCCGTCACTACCAAATACACCTGTATGTAAACTTTGATACATATTAGCTTTAGGCATAGCAATATAATCTTTAAATCTACCAGGTATTGGTCTATATTTTGCATGAATTAAACCAATTGTTAAATAACACTCACTTACTTTTTCTACAATAACGCGAAGAGCTAATATATCATAAATATTTTCCCATTTTTTCCCGTTATTTAATTTATTATAAATACTATAGACACTTTTAACTCGGCTTTTAATTTTAAAAGGAATATTTTGTTCCATTAACATTTCAGAAATAGCTTCTTCCATCTCATCTAAAGATTCTTTTAACTCTTTTGATGATGCATTTAATCTTTCTAAAATATCATTGTAAACATCAGGCTTACTATATTTTAAGCAAAGATCTTCCATCTCACCTTTTATTTGATACATACCAAGACGATGGGCAATTGGAATTAAAACTGTCATTGTTTCATGAACTTTTCTTTTTAATGCCTCTTTATCTAAAGCATCAGCTGTTCGTAAATTATGTAAACGATCAGCTAGTTTTAAAAATAAAATTCTTACATCTTCACTCATGCCCACTAAAATTTTTCTTAAATTTAACGCCGCATATTCTGAGTTATCTGTTAACTCTAAACGATTTAACTTAGAAATAATTTGAACAATGTTGGCCACTTCATCACCAAACTTTTCTTTTATTTCTTCTTTTGTAGCTCCAGCGTGATTAATTGTTTCATGAATCAAAGCTGAAATTATCGTCGTGCTATCAACATCTAAATCAATTAATATTAAGGAAACTCCCAATGGATGAGTCATATAATCTGTTTTATTTAATCGTATTTTTCCTTCATGTTTTTTTGAAGCAAACAAATATGCTTCTGTTATTTTAGCAATTTCATCAGAACTATATATCTTTTCACATTTGTCTAACAAACTTTCCCACATATCTTCTTTATTCATTTTTTCACCTCTATTTCATAAAAATTTTGCAAGCTATTTCTTTATCTAATCTTTTTTTAAAAACCTGTGCATCTTTAACCGATCCAACAACATATCCATAATGTACTGGAATCGCTAATTTTGGTTTTATCAAATTACATAAAGTCGCGGCTTCAAGACAATCCATTGTATAAGTTCCCCCTACTGGCACAAAGGCCACATCACATTTTACTTCTTTAGCTTCTTTAGTAACATCAGTATCCCCAGCAACATAATAAGTAACTTTATCTAGTGTTACAATGTAAGATACCCACCCAGCATCTTTAGGATGATTTTTTTTATGTAAATTATAGGCAGGAATAGTTTGAAATTCAATATTCTTAAAAACGTATTTTTGATTTGGTTTTACAATTACTAAATATTCTTCTTGAATGCCTATAGATAATAATTCTTCTATAATATCTTTAGGCGTAATTATAATTGTATTTTCTTTCTTTAATTCTAAAATTGCTAAAAGTGAAAAATGATCAAAATGAGAATGAGTAATAAAAATATAATCAGCATCATGTGTTGCCTTTACTTCTAAAGGATCAAAGTATAGTGTCTTACTTCCTCTTATACATATACTATTTTGAATATTTACATTAATAGGATCCATTTTATCCATCCTTTCTACACGATTTATAAATAGTAAAATTATCGGTATTTAAAATATCATTAACCATTTCACCTAAAGTTAAATTATTTTTTGTAGGCCATACATTTTTGCAAAAATAAAGCCATATTTCCATTTCACTAACATAAAGCATTTTGTCTCTTTTCATTTCTCTTTTTTTACTTTTTAAAGCCGGTAGTAATCGATTGTATAATTCTTCTAAATTTGTGAATGTATCCATTAAGATGCTCCTAACTTCTATATTTTTTTTAAATTCATACTATATATTATAGCTCATTGTTTAAGAATAGGAAAGATGAATATTGAAAAAAGATGCCTTTAAAATGTCAATTTTTATATTATTGGTTGGTGGATTTATTACTAAAATATTAAGCTTTGTTATTAGAGTTATTTACACAAGAGCTATCGGGGATATAGGAATAAATTTATATACTATCGTTGCGCCAACATATAGCTTATTTATAACATTAGCATCTTTTTCTTTACCTATAAGCATTTCAAAATTAGTAAGCGAAAATATAATAAAAAGGAAAAAAATCGTTTTTTCAGCAATATCATTTATACTGTTATTTAACGTTGGCTTAATTTTTTTAGTTTTATTATTAGCGCCTTTTATTGCTGAAAATCTTTTAAAACAACCGACTGTAACACCTTTAATTTACGCTATGGCTTTTACATTACCATTTATTAGCATAAGTTCTATTTTAAAAGGATATTTTTTAGGCAAACTAAAAGTCGCACCCAATACCATATCTAATATATTTGAACAATTGATTAGAATCCTTTTTTTAATTTTCTTATTACCTCTATTAGTAAAAAAAGATTTAATGCTTGGAGTTGTTAGTTATATTTTATTTAACATAATAACAGAAATTGTAAGTATTTTTACCTTTTGGCTTTTTCTTCCAAAAAAAGGCAAAGTAATTAAAAGCGATTTAATTCCTGAAAAAAATATCATCTATCGCATTTTAAAAATAAGTGTTCCTTCTGTTTCTGGTAGATTAATAGGAAATATTGGCTTTTTTTTAGAGCCAATAATCTTAACTAATGTTTTATTATTAAACGGTTATCAAAATAGCTATATCTTACAAGAATATGCCTCTTATAACGCTTACGCTATTGGTCTACTTACTATGCCATCATTTTTTATTGCGGCCATTTGTCAAATTTTAATTCCTGAAGTAAGTAAATATCAAGCTGAAAAAAATATTACAATGCTAAAAAGGCGACTAAAACAAGCCCTTTTCTATTCATTTTTAATTGGCATAACATGCTCCCTTATTTTATTTTTCTTTCGTAATCCTATTTTAAACATTGTTTATAATACGACAAGAGGAAGCGATTATATCTTTGCATTAGCCCCATTTTTCGTCTTATTTTATTTAGAAGCTCCTTTATCAAGTGCCTTACAAGCTTTAGACGAATCAAAAAAGGCTATGCAAATTACCCTAATAGGTAGCATTATAAAAATGATAATTATGACTGTCTTAGGATTTTGCAAAATTGGTCTATTTGCTTTAGTTATAAGCGAAATAATTAATATTATTATCGTTGTTTATCTTAATTTCAAAAATGTTAAAAAAGCAATTCATAAAATTAAAATGGCTTAAAAGTTATAGAACTTTGATCAACATTTATAGCAAAAATAGTATTGCTTTTTTTATTTTCATAAATATAAACATTAACTCCTCCATTTTTTAAACCATCCTCTATTTTAGTAGTATGACTTAAAATATCTTCAATTGTAATATAATTATTTTTTAATGCATCTATTAAAAAAATAGTCACTGAACCATAATGAATATATACTTGATCAAAGCAATAAAAATTAAGTGATTTATTACCAATATCAATGATTTTACGATTTTGACATCTTTTTTCTTCGTTTACAGTAATTGTAAATTCGCTATAATTTTCTATTTTACTTAGTCTTTCTTCACGTTGAATTTTATATAAATAATTATCTAAGCTAAGAACGGCTAGAAAAAAAAGTAACATTATTGTTAAACTAATAAAGATGATAGTTTTTCTTAGTTTAAAACGAAATCTAGTCTTTTTCATAACATCCCGCCCTTCTTCAAAGTATTATAGCAGATATTTTAGGTTTTAAAAAGATTTATTATAATAAAGTTGAATTTTAATTATCGGTGTGCTAAACTTATTGTAAGAATAGAAAGTGGGAAGAGACATGTACACAGAATACGATTACGCTAATCAACCTATTGTAGACATAGTTAATGATATGATTATAGATGCCGCTAGAAAAAGAGCAAGCGACATTCATTTTGACCCCACTCCTAATAACTTAATAGTAAGAATTAGAGTCGATGGAGAATTAATTTTATATGCTAAAGTTCCTGATTCAGTTAAAAAAAACTTAGTAACTAGAATCAAAATAATTGCAGGAATGAATATTACCGAATCAAGAGTTCCACAAGATGGTGCTATAAAATTACAAGTCGATAATCGTAATTTAGACCTACGTGTTTCTTCTTTACCAATAGTTTACGGTGAAAAAATAGTTATTCGTATTCTAGATTATTCAGAAGAATTATCCAAACTAGAAGCATTAGGTTTTTCTTCCATTAATTTAGAAAAAGTTATGAAAGCATTAAGTAAACCAAACGGAATTATTCTTGTAACTGGCGCAACCGGAACTGGTAAATCTACCACTGTTTACGCTATGCTTCAACATTTAAATACTATTTCTAGAAATATAATTACTGTAGAAGATCCCGTTGAGATGAAAATTGCTGGCATAAATCAAGTTCAAGTTATTCCTGAAATCGGTTTAACATTTGCAAATGCCCTACGTTCAATTTTAAGACAAGACCCCAATGTTATCATGATTGGTGAAATAAGAGATAACGAAACAGCCCGTATTGCTGTTAGAGCAAGTATTACAGGTCACTTAGTTTTATCAACTGTTCACACCAACAACTCTCTAACAACAATTGAAAGACTTGTCGATATGGATGTTGAAAGATACTTACTTGGAAGTGCCCTAGAAGTAATAATTTCCCAACGTTTATGTAAAAAATTATGTCCAAAATGTCGAACATCAAGACCAACTACTCCTTATGAAAAACGTGTTTTTAAAACTGCTTTAGGAATGGATATTGAAAATATATATAAACCAGTTGGTTGCTCATCATGTTATCAAGGATATTCTGGCAGAATTGCTATACACGAAGTTTTATTATTAAATCAAGATATTCGAGACGCTATAGTTAATAATGTTCCTAAAGAACAAATTCGAGATATTATTTATAAATCAGGAAATACATCCAGTATATTAGATGATGGCTTAATAAAAGTAATTAACGGTTTAACAAGCTTTGAAGAAGTTTTAAGAGTTATTGATATTGAAGACGATCTTGGCGAAGAACAAAAAGAACTTAAAAACGCAATTATAGGCCGTCAATCATCTAATTCCGAAACAAATACTGAGACATTTGAAACATTGGATATATAAAAAAACCTTTTCAGGTTTTTTTTAATTGAATAAATTTAAAATATAACTAAACTTATCATAGTAAAAAAAGACAATACATAAAGAAGATATTAAAAACGGTCCATATGGTACTTCATGTGAATTATTTGTTAACATACTATAAGTTGCATAAGGTAAAGCTAAAAAAGAAGATAAAACCAAGCACATTAAACCATAAGGTACACCAACAGTTAAACCAATTACAAACGCTAGTTTTATATCACCACCACCAAGGGCTTCTTTTTTAAACATTTTTTTACCTAAAAAACCTATTAATAACATAATTACAAAAAGTATGACTCCATCTATTAAAGAAATAAAAGAAGTATATAAAGAAAAATAATACCATTTTAACCCCAAAACAACTAAACTAGTAATAACTAAAGGAGAATCTAATATAATCATATATTTAAAATCACTAACAAAAATTAAAATCAGCAAAGAAATTAATACTAATGAAACATAAAACGAATAAGAAAACCCAAAATATAAAAACGATAAGCCAAAAAGTAAACCACAAGCTATCTCAGCAAAAAATTCATAAATTGGAATATTAGTTTTACAATATCTACACTTTCCTTTTAAAAATATATAGGATAAAATTGGAACAAGTTCAAACCATTTTAATGAATGATTACAAACAATACAATGACTTCCTGGCTTTACAATAGATTTACCTTCTGGTAATCTAGTTGCTACAACACAGTAAAAAGAAGCTAAAGAGCTTCCTATAACAAAAAAAACAATAAAGTAAAAGAATTCCATTTACAACTACTCCTTTTAAACAGTAACTCGACCCATAATTTCAAACATTGGTACAACAACAGCCAAAATAATAATACCAACAACTAAAGCTAAAGCTGAAATCATAATAGGTTCAATAAAAGCTTTTAAAGATCCTACTAAATTTCGGTGCATTTCTTGATAATATGAGCTAACTTTTGACATCATCTCAGCTAACTTTCCTGTTGATTCACCTGTTACAATCATATAATAAGCAACTTCTGGTATTGCCCAATGATCTTTAAATGCCACACTAATTTTCTCACCTTTAACAATATTATTAATTGTATTATACATAATTTCTTTATATACTTCATTATTAGTTATTTTACTTAAAATATCAATACTTTCAGTAATAAATACATTATTTCTTAAAAGAGATGAAAAGGTTTTAGCAAATATAGTCATTTCGTTATATTTTAAAATATTTCCAAAAATAGGCAATTTCATAGCAAAGATCTGGACATTTTTTCTAAACGCTTTAATTTTTTTATAACATACAGAAAAAACAACAATCACAATTACAATTATTAATAAAATATTATAAATATTTGCTTTCAAAAAATTACTAAAATTAATTACAGAAAGCGTTAGTCCTTGAATAGGTGCATTAGCACTTTCATAAATTTTAACAAATTCAGGAATAACATACATCATAATAAACGTTATAACCGCTAAACTGAAAATCATTATAACAGAAGGATAAGTTAAAGCTGAAATCATTTGCCTTCTAGTTTTATCAATTTCTTCATAATAATTAGCCATATCATCTAAAGTTTCTTCCAATTCACCTGTTGCTTCAGCAGCTTTTATCATATTGATTAATAAAGCTGGAAACATATTTCCTTGTTTTTCCAAAGCCTTTGAAAAAGATTCACCCATTGTTAATTCGTAAATTATAGATTGAAAGGCTCGTTTGTATTGGCCTTTTTTATTCATTTGTTGGTTCAAAATTTTTATTGAATCAGCCAAAGGTATCCCACTTTTTAAATAAGTTGATAATTGCGTAAGCCAAAACAATAAATCTTTTGTTTTTAATTTAGGAGATAAAAAACTAGATTGACCATATAAAAAATCAATATATTTATTACTTTCAATTTTGTAAACATCATAACCATCTTGAACTAAAAAAGTATTAACATCTAATTTAGAAAAACCATTTATAATACCCGTTTCAATTTTACCATCTTTATTTTTTGCGGTAAAACGATAAGCTTGTGTCGTTTTACTTCTTATTTTACCATTTCCTTTTAGTTCCTCTAATAAATTTAATTTTTCTTTTTCTAAAGCAGCCAATTTTTTTTGCATAAACTTAGTATTTTTTAATAGATCATTTATATCCATATTTAATATATTTTTTTTCGTTTTTTCTTCTTTATTTTCAAAAACTCTTTTTGTTCCTTTATAGGCTACGTCTACTTTACCACTTGCCGTATTCCATAATAAAGATGGAATATCAATAAAAACGTATTTAAATCCACGCCAAGCACATTGAATTATATAAATGATTATTTCAAATATCATTTTAAAAGACATAAAAAGTCCTAATCCTGGATATTTTAAAGGCTTTAAAGCAGAATTATTATTAACACTGGCATTTGGATTCATATTGTTCTACTCTCTTTCTATTCTTTTAAATTATAACATAATTATCAATATTTATTCAAGGTTTCATTATCAAAAGTTAAAATTAAAATTTTAAAAATATTTGCATAAAATATATTATAAGGAGGATGATCTCATGTTTCCAAATGCTATTCAAACAGGTCTAAAATTACCTAAAATTTTAAATGGTCTTCAAAAAACATTAAATATTGCGAATCAAATAATTCCCATTTATGTTCAAGTTAAGCCTTTAATTAAAAATGCTCAAAGTGCTTTTTCAGTAGCTAAAGAAATAATGTCGACTCCAGCTGCTAACACCAATAACAATTCTAAAAAAGTTGTCAAAGAAATTCCTACAAAAGAAAAAAAAGAAGAGGTTTCTTCTGTTACTAATCTAAACAATCCCGTCTTCTTTTTGTAAATAACTTTTAATTAAATTTACCTTCTCTTGATAATCCACTTTTTTATGATAATCATTATTTGCAATAGCATCAATGATTTTTTGATATTTCATCAATAAAAAACGATAATAATCAATATTTTGAGAATTATAAAATCCTAAAAATAATTCAGCTTTTGTCATCGTTTGCTCTCCAACACTATAACACATAACAACATAATATTTATCATTTTCTTTAACAATCTTTTCTTTTTCTAAACTAAAATTATTAGCATTCATAAATTTTCGTAATTTTTCTAAATCATTATTAGACTGCAAAATTATTTTTTTTATAGGTTTTAATTTTTCTTTTTCTGACAATATTTTAATTATTGTACTAGTACCCATCCCTGCTATTATTAAAGTATCATAAAAATTTGTATCAATATTTTTTAGACCATCAGTTACCATCGTTTTTATTTCTTTTTCGAAACCAAATTGTTTAATATTTTTTTTAGCACTTTCTAAAGCCTTGGGATGAATATCCGTAGCTAAAATATTTTTAGCTTTTTTTTGAGCCATTTTAATTGGAATATAGGCATGATCTGTACCTACATCTATCATTTTGTCTTTTACATCTAAAAAAGAAAGTATAGCTTTAAATCTTGAACTAAACATACTAATCAGTTAAAAAATCCTTTAATCTTTTTGCTCTTGATGGATGACGTAACTTTCTTAAAGCTTTAGCTTCAATTTGTCTAATACGCTCTCTTGTAACATTAAATCTTTTACCTACTTCTTCCAAAGTATGACTTGTTCCGTCAATTAATCCAAAACGTAACTCTAATACTTCTTGTTCACGTTCTTGAAGCGTTTCTAAAACAGCTTTTATTTCTTCTTTTAAAATTTCATTAGTTGCATATTCTTCAGGAGTCATTGCATTAATATCTTTAACAAAATCACCTAAATGTGAATCATCTTCTTCTCCAATAGGTGTTTCTAAAGATACTGGATCTTGACTTATTTTAATAACATCACGAACTTTTTCTACACTAATTCCCATTTTTTTAGCTATTTCTTCTTCCGTAGGTTCTCTATTTAATTCAAGTGTTAATTGTCTTTGAATTCTAGCCATTTTATTAATAGTTTCAACCATATGAACAGGAACTCTTATTGTTCTTGCTTGATCGGCTAAAGCTCTAGTTATTGCTTGTCTAATCCACCATGTTGCATAAGTAGAAAATTTATAGCCTTTATCATAATCAAATTTATCTACAGCTTTCATTAAACCAATATTTCCTTCTTGAATTAAATCTAAAAATAATAGTCCTCTTCCAACATATCTTTTAGCAATTGATACTACTAAACGAAGATTAGATTCTGCTAAACGATTTTTAGCTTCTTCATCACCGTTAGCAACTTTAACTGATAATTCCATTTCCTCTTCTGGTGTTAATAAAGAAATACGGCCAATTTCCTTTAAATACATTCTAACTGGATCATTAATATTAACATCTTTAGTAATTTCATTATCATTTAATAGTATTGGACTATCACCTTGATTTGTATTATCATCTTCACCAACAATTTCAATTTTATTTTCAATTAAGTCATTATATAATTCATCCAAAGAATCATTATCAATATCTAAGCCTTTTAATGATTCAGCCAATTCTTCATAAGTAATAAAGCCTTTATTTTTACCTTTTTCTATTAAATCTTTTTTTCGATCTTCAAACGATTTAATTTCTTTTACCTTTTTTACACTCTTTTTTAAATTTTCTGGAATCTTATCAACTATTTCAATATTTAATTTTTTTACTTCTTCATGAAAATCTTTAATTTCTTGTTCACTAACTTTACATTCTTTAGTTATTTCAACAACATCACTTATTAAAATGTAACCATCCTTTTTACCTTTTTCTATTAATTCATTTTTTTTCATCTCAAACTTAGTCATTTATCTCACACTTCTTTCTTTCTTTATTTCTTGTATTTTTATCATTATTTCTACAATTTTTTGACCAATATTTGTTTTTTCATTTATATCGCTAACTTGCTTTTGTTCTAATTTTAATTTTTGTAATTCATCTTCCCAATTCTTTTCTTTAATATTATTAAAATAATCTTTAATACTATTATCTTCAATACGAGGATCATTTATACTTTTAATAACATTATATATTTCATCTTTTAAAGGACTAGTTTCTGCATAAGTTAAAAAATCAGCTAAATTTATACTATTTTTTTCTTCAGCATAATAACTTATTTCATTAGCAATTTTTCGATATTTTTCTTCTTTAAAATATCCCAAATTATTTTGATACAAATCAATATATTTTTTTTCATTCATCATATAATATAAAATATAGTTAACGCTTATATCATATTTTGAATTTTTAACTTTAGGACTAATTTTTTTGGCAATTTTAATTTCTTGTTTATCACTTTTTAATTCTTGCTTTAAAACTTCCAATGACAAATTAAATTCATTTGCTAATTTGTTCAAAATTATATCGATTGTAATTTTATCAGCAGTTTCTAAACAATTTAAAACATCCTTAACATAATTAGATAATTCCATAGGATCTTGAAGATTTCTATTTTCTTTTAAATTTTCATACTCAAATTCTAAAAACGAAACAGGATGTTTTATAACTTCTGCCATTTTAGAAGCACCATTTGCAAGAATATATTCGTCAGGGTCTTTTTGATTACTTAATCTTACTACTTCTACTATAATATTTGCTTTAGTTAATAATTTTCCATTTGTTTCTGTTGCTAAAGCTCCAGCATTATCATTATCAAGCATTAGGATAACTGGAACATGTAGTTTTTGAATTAAAGTAATCTGTTCATCAGTTAAACTAGTTCCCATTAAAGCAACTGTATTTTTAAAACCACTAGCATACATTCTTAGTGCATCCATATTTCCTTCAACTAAAATTAATTTTTTTTCTAATCGAACACTGTCTTTAGCCCGATGATAATTAAAAAGAACGTTACCTTTTTTAAAAATTACAGTCTCTTTACTATTTAAATATTTTGGTGTTTTTTGACTATCATAAACCCTTCCTGTAAAAGCAACAACATGTCCAACAGCATCATGAATTGGAAATAATATTCGATCAACAAAAACATCAAAATAATCAGTATTATTAAAATTAACTAACCCTAAATCAAACAACTCTTCATTTGCTATCTTTTTACTATTTAAAAAATTTCGTAATTGATTATTAGAAAATGATAAACCTATTTCAAAAGTCTTTATCATTTCTTCTGTTAATCCTCGTTTTTTTAAGTAGTCTTTAGCGCCTTCACCAGCTTTAGTATTTAAATTATTTTGATAAAAATTATTAGCTAAATCCATTATCTTATATTTATCATCATATTTAGATACTGCTTTATGATCATCTTTTAATTCTAAAACAACCCCAACTTTATTTGCCACCTTTTGGATAGCTTCAACAAAACTAATATTTTCAAAAGCACTAACAAATTTAAAAACATTTCCAGCTGCACCACAAGAAAAACATTTAAACATTTGTTTTTCTCTAGAGACACTCATACTTGGTGAATGGTCTTGATGAAATGGACATACGCCAAAGAAATTTTTCCCTTTTTGATTTAAAGGAATATAATCTTTAATTATTTCTACGATATCGGCTTTATTCCGGATCTCGTCTACTATTTCAGGCGCTATCCTCGACATATACACTCCTCCCTAAATATATATATTAACCACAAAAATCAAATTTCCTTTTTTTAAGCACAAAAAAAAGCCAAAAAAAGCATTTTTTTAACATTTTTAGGAAACTTTACGTTTTTTTTACATATAATATATTTAATAAATTAAAGCAAATATAGATTTTTTTCTCCCTAAAAAACAATATAATAACCACAATGTTTGAATTAAAAATAAAGAAATATAAGTTCCATTTGGCATTTTTAAAAATACATTAAAAGCAAAGGCAACAAAGCCAATTAGCAAACCATAAAAAATTCTAGTTTTTTTAGAAACAGGTGAATATTTATTAACCGGCGCTAAAAAAATAGCGGCAAACCATAAATGACTATTTAATATGGTTTTTATAAAAACTAAATCACTATTTAATAAACCAAGTATTAAAGCCAAAATAGAATAAGTTAAAATAATATAAATTGGAATATCTTTCTTATAATAAAAATTCAAGTTGAAAAATAAATATGATACTATTAAAAGAAGAATACAAGTTGTTCCAAAATTACCTATACTTCTTCCTAAAAATAAATCCATTATCCCATATAAATAGGTATTATTAATTTCCATTTGATTTTCATAACCAATATGTAAAATAAAAGTTGTTATTAAAATAGTAATAATTTTAAAAACAATAATACTAGCTAAATAATTACTTTTCTTATTTAAATTAATAACATTATATATAATAACTAAAATAAAATAAATAAAAAAAGGAAATAAAGGTGGCATTATCAAAGATAAAATTATACTTTTATCAACATTTTGCCAAATATTTTTTTTAGTTAATAAATTAAAAATAAAATTTATACCCAAGCTAGTTATTAAAAAAAGTAAAGGATAAATCATTTCTTTAAAAGTAATTTGATTTAAAAAATAATAATTTAAATTATTTTTATAAAAACCAACAAAGAAAAAAAGTAAAAGAATAATATTTAACCAAATTTTATAATTTTTAATATTATTTTCATAATGAATAGCAATAGGCATTATTTATCTCCTTTCTTGTTTAAAATATCGTCAATTTCAATATAGCTTGGACAAATAAAAGTACATAAGCCACAACGAATACAATTATCCATATTAAAATCTTTTTTTGTAATATAAGATAAATAAGGATTACAATTTAAGGGACAAACTTCATTACATTTTCCACAATGAACACAATCTTGTTTTAAATAAGATCTTTTTTTCATAAAATATACAGCCCGTATATTTTCAGTTATTATAATATCTTCTAATTGAGCAACAGTTCTTTTCATGATTCCATTAACAAATAGATCATATTTTTTTTCTTTTATTTTTATATTATCTTTAATAACTTCTTGCAACAAAGATCCTATTTTTACTTTAAAAACTTGGGGGTTATTAATCGCATCACCAGTTATAGTTACAAATGTTGTATCATTCACTCTTTCTCTTATAACATTAGAATATATATCATAAATTTTTTCAGTACTAAATATTACAGAAGTAGAAGACAATTTTAAATAATCACGTAATAAAATTTCGTTACCAATCGGATAATAATCAGGCAATATTTTAATTAAAATATTTGGATATGTTCCCAAAAATTTATTAAAAGCTTCAATACTTTCTCGATCATTTTCTTTTAAACAAATTAAAATACTTTCTAATTTAAAAGTTCTCGCTATCATATCTAGCATTTGCAATATTTCAGAAGTTTCATAACAATGTAAAAATGTTTTATTAGCTATGTAAGGCTCATCCTCAATACCGTTTAAAACTATTTCTTTAGCATTATCTAATAATTGCCAATTAAAATTGGCATAACATTTTATTTTTTCTTCAAAATCAGTTTTTATATTAACTGTTGTAAATTCATTAGCTCCCTTATATAAATCTTCTTCATGATAATCATTTTTAATAACTAAAAAATATTTTTGTTTTTTGTTTAAAACTCCAACAATTTTACCACTTATCGGGCTATATATATTTAAATCATCAAATTGATATAATAATTCGCCTTTTTTAACATTTTTTTTATGCATATTATTTATATTTTCTATATTAATTGGCAAATAAACATTTTCTGGTTCCAAAAATTCAGTTATTTGACTACTAACTTTTATTTGGCTATCTTTAGCAATAGTTAATAATTTTTTCATGTTACTCCTACCTATCCATTTAATTATACACTTAGATAAAAAAATAGTAAACAAAAAAGAAAACCACGAGGGCTTTCTTTTGTTAATTAACACAAAAGCATACTAACTTTTGCACCTATAATATATCATAATATAAATAAAAGAGCAAGTTTTTTATTTATAATATAAATTTGTGATTTCTAAGTAAAAATGTTACATTTTTATGAAACAATTATAAGTGAAAATGTTACATAAAATATGATGTAATTAATTAAGTATATTCCGTTAATTACAAGTAAAAATGTTACATCATTTGTATTGAAATATATTTGTTAAGAAAATAAAGAAAAACAAAGAATAATATATAAAAAGTGTGAATAATTACTAAAAATGTCTCTATTTTTAGTAAACAATAATTAGTGAAAA
>ERZ1643251.2977-NODE-2977-length-16334-cov-6.886295_pt1 | contig 16334 bp, 13 predicted proteins | sample MGYA00579261_ERZ1643251 | MGnify/ENA primary metagenome ERZ1643251 (study PRJEB29033, sample SAMEA4952267) | chicken gut metagenome | biome: Broiler Chicken; feature: Gastrointestinal Tract; material: Caecum | place: Ireland | collected 2018 | study: Broiler...
TGATCTCGTTCTTGATCGTATTGTACGGCCGTCCCAGATGCTTGGCTATGCGGTAGGGCGACCAGCCATCTTTCAATCGAACTTCAATTTCGTGTCTTTCTTCGCTCAAAAGGTGTTGACCTTTTCGATGTTCTGTGGTATAATTGGTATTGTCCATAGTGACCTTCCTTTGTGAATTGTTGTCTCGGCAACTTCAATTCTACCACGGATTTGTCACTATGGATTTTCTTTTTTGAAAACTTTTACCCAGTGGGGTATTGCAACTTCATTTTACAACGCGCCAATGAATAGAAAAACCACGCGGGAATCAGCAGCAGGAGGAGTATAAACGTCGCTACCATCGCCGTCGAATCGCGTATAGCGCGTCTGTGCTTCGCCAGAGCTATGAGCAGGAATATCGCAGTCGGCAGAAGCAGCGGCAATAGAAACAGATACTGCGGCTCGACCGCCAGCGCTACAAATATACCGGCAAAAACGAAAATGGCAAACGATATTCCCGCCGCGGTGAGCGGAAACAATATATACCTATTTTTAATATTCACTGTTTCGTCTCCTTGAATGGCATAATATGGTTTTTATGCTCGTATTTATCGTGACAGCGAGTTAATATAATCTCAAATCTTACATCCGCTTCACGGCAATCTGTCTCGATTCACTGCGAGTTTGCGACATTGTAAAATTTCGCGGCTCATGATTTCGATTTTTAATGAGCCGCGGCTTTCAGTTGATTTTCCAAATATCGAACGACGCGTCGGACGGCATACGCCAGTCGCCGCGCGGAGACAGCGTTACCGAACCGACCTTCGGACCGTCGGGCAGGCAGGAACGCTTGTACTGCTGGATGAAGAAGCGGCGGACGAAGTTCGCGAGCCATTTGTGTATAGTCTCGGGCGCGTAGCGACCGTCGAACACATAGTTCGCGAGATACTCGATTTTTTCGGGCGTAAAACCGTAGCGGATGAAGTAGAACAGGAAGAAATCGTGCAGCTCATACGGACCGACCAGATCTTCGGTTTTCTGCGCGATGTCGCCGGCGTCGTCAGCCGGCAGCAGCTCGGGGCTGACAGGAGTGTCGAGTATGTCCCAGAGTACCGCCGACAGATCCTTGTCGTCGGAGGTATCGGCATAATAGCCGACTATATGACGAACGAGCGTCTTGGGTATCGACGCGTTTACTCCATACATCGACATATGGTCGCCGTTGTAGGTCGCCCAGCCGAGCGCGAGCTCGGACAGGTCCCCGGTACCGATTACCATGCCGTTCTCGGCATTCGCAATGTCCATCAGAATCTGCGTGCGTTCGCGCGCCTGAGCGTTTTCGTATACTACGTTGTGTTTGGTTTCGTCGTGACCGATATCCTCAAAGTGTACATTTACAGCCTTCTTAATATCTATGCACCGGAAACCTACGCCCAGACGTTCACAGAGGATCTCGGCGTTCGAGCGTGTCCGGCTCGTCGTGCCGAAGCAGGGCATCGTAATCGCGATAACATCGGTACGCGGACGCTTCAGTATATCCATAGCCCTGACCGAAACGAGCAGCGCGAGACAGGAGTCAAGTCCGCCGGATATTCCGATCACCGCCTTGCTCGCGTGTGCATGAGTCAGCCGGTGCGCGAGTCCGACCGACTGTATAGTCAGTATAGTCTCGCAGCGTTCGCTCCGCTCGGACAGGTCGGACGGTACGAACGGCATCGGCTCGAATCTGCGGGTCAGCTCTGTGTGAACAACCGGCATATCAAATCCGATTTTCAGACATTCGTCCGCGCTCTTGTAGGTGTTCATACGCACCCGCTCGCTGTCGAGCCGAGTAACGTCAATCTCACTGACAGTTATCGGACAGCTGTCGCCGAATATTGATTCAAACGGCTTCGACTCAGAGAGCAGCGCACCGTTTTCCGCGATCAGATTGTGACCGGCGAATACCATATCGGTCGTAGATTCGCCGATTCCGGCGTCGGCATAAATATAGCCGGATACCAATCGTGCCGACTGCCCTATTACTAAGCTCCTGCGGTAGGTGGCTTTACCGATTGTCTCATCGCTCGCCGAAAGATTGCAGATAATCATCGCCCCACTCGCCGCAAGCGACGCGGACGGCGGCTCGGCTACCCACAGATCCTCGCAGATTTCACAGCCAAACGAAAATTCGGGCATATTGATTGAATAGAAAACAATGCGACTGCCAAACGGTACTGCCTTCCCGAAAAGCTCAATTTCGCGAAGCTCATCTGAAGCGGGCGTGAAATGCCGGCGCTCGTAGAATTCAGCGTAATTCGGCAGATTACGTTTCGGTACAACACCAAGCAGCTCTCCGTGATAGATAACCGCGGCGCAGTTGTAAAGCTCAGAACCAACTTTGAGCGGTACGCCTACTATCGTAACTATATCAAACGGCGCGGTCTCATTCATTATTTTCCGGAGTGCCGACATTGACGACTCATACAGACGCTTTTGTAAAAACAGGTCGCCGCAGGTGTAGCCCGTGACACCGAGCTCGGGTGTGACAAGCAGCTTTACTCCAAGATCTGCCGCTGTTCTTACCGCCTTAATTATTTCATCTGAGTTTTTATCGGGATTCGCGACAGTTACATTGGGGCTTGCCGCCGCGACTTTGATAAATCCGTAATTCATTGTGTCATTTCCTTTCAGCAAAACGCGATAACAGTGCAAATAGATTAGCAAAAGCTCAAGCCTGAATGATATCTCATTCAGGCTGAGGCTATTGTTCAGTCAAGACAGAGCTTTAGAAGGTCGTTCACGTCAGCGGTCGCCATGCACTCGTATGTATCCGACGCGCCGTAGTAAATTTTGACTTCCCCGCTGTCCTCAAGCAGCATTCCGCCCGGGAATATTACATCACAGCGGAAACCGTTTTCAACCTCGTATGCCTGATCTGTCGCTATAAGCGGTTCCTTTGACATACCGATTATCTTCGACGGGTCGTCAAGGTCGAGCAGCATGATTCCGGCATAATACTTCTTTTTCCACGAAGCCTCCCAGCCGTTCTTACCCATCGACTCGTCGCGGATAACGCCGTGGAAGGTCGCGAGCCATCCCTTTTCGGTTTTGACAGGCGGAGCGCCCGGTCCTACCTTGTCGTTCGCGAAAGGCACGTCCTCGACTGTCAGCACGAGCTTCGACTCACCCCAGAATTTGAGGTCGGGCGAATAGGACAGCCAGGTGTCAAAACGGTCGCGACCGCGCGAATATACCGGCATCGGGCGCTCGAGACGGCAATAGTAGCCGCCGATTTTTTCGGGGAACAGCACCATATTGCGGTTATCCGGCGCGCTCAACGACAATATCTCGAATTTGTCAAAGTCGTCGGTCACGGCAATACCGCCGCGAAGTCCGTGGTTCGTGTCGACCGCGAAGCACATATAGCAGCGTCCGTCGATCACGGTCAGACGCGGGTCATACGCGCGGCGGATCTCGTCGTCACGCAGTACAAAGCAGGGCTTCGGTTCAACCTTCCAGTTGATTCCGTCGTCGCTGTACGCGAGACCGATATTTGTACCCTCGAGCTTGTGCTCGTCCATCGAACCGTAGTCGTTGCGGAAAACCATGACGTATCTATCGTTGAATTTAGTAACTCCGGCGTTGAATATCAGCGCGGCCTTGTAGGGGATGTCGCGATAAGTCAGCACCGGACGCGACAGCTTTTTGATTACTGGTGAGGATTGGTAGTTCATTTGTCAAATCCTTTCGTTAGCGGTTATTAACGGTATCTACAGCCGGTCAACCTGACCGGCCACAGATACTGATATCATTGTTGTCACTGTCCCGGGCAGGCGGTGTTGCCGGCAATCATTGTCCCGAGCGTGCGGTGTTGATATTCGCGAGGTGCTCCTCGTAGGTCGTCGCGAACAGCATACGTCCGCTGCTGTCGGATACGAAGTAGTAGTAGTTGGTCTCGTTCGGGTAGAGCGCGTATTTTATCGAGTTAAGACCCGGATTCGCGATAGGTCCGGGCGGCAGACCCTTGTTCGTATACGTGTTGTAGGCCGTTTCGTATTCGAGGTCGTCGCCGGTCATATTGTCAAGACGCGAGCCGGTGTCGTGCGCGATAGCGTACATTATCGTCGCGTCGCTCTCGAGATAAGGATAGGTCGAGCTGTTGTCAAGACGATTGTGGAATACTGACGACACATCGCCCATTTCGTCCGCGTATTTAGCTTCTTTTTCGATCATAGACGCGAGCGTGATTGCTTCGTCGACCGTGATTCCCAGCTCCTGGCAGCGGTCGTAGTATTCTTCGATAAACTTGCGGTTGAAGTTGTCGAGCAGCTTGGCTATAGCCGCTTCTTCACTCGAATCGGTGTAGAACTCATAAGTGTCCGGGAACAAATAGCCCTCAAGCCGGTAAATCCGGTCGGACGATGTGACAAGGTCGTCGAGGAAAGGATAATCGAAGTCGTAGTTATTGATAACCTCGACAAATTTCTCTTTTGTGCCGATACCGTTCGACACAAACAGGTCGATTATCTCATCGACCGTATAGCCCTCGGGGATAGTCAGACGTATCGTCGCGCGCGACGACGACTTCTGGAAGCCGAGACGCAGCATATCGTAGTTTTCAGTCGTCGACACCTCGTAGGTTCCGGCGACGAAGGTCGGTTGGTTGTTCTTGGTTTTGAGATAGCTCCAGAGCTTGAATGCCCACGGGTACTTGATAACTCCCGCCTCGCCGAGGATGTCTCCTACGTCGTCGATTGTCGCGTATTCCGGAATCACGACCTCAATGACCTTCTCCTCCTTGACAAACGCAAAGACGTCGTTCGCGGTGTTGATTACAAATATCGAAAGAGGTATCGAAACCGCGATTACAAATACGATATATATGACCGCCTTGACCGCGCTCATAATCGCGCTCGACGCCGAGTCGCGGCGACCGCGGTTTGCACGCGACGGCTTGTTCGGCGTTCTCCGCCAGGTAGACTCGTCGATTTCGTAGTCGTCCATCACACGCTGCTGCGACTGCACCGGCGTGCGCACTACGCTCATCTGTCCCTGCCCCCGACTCGGCTGCGAACCATTGGAACGACTCGGATTCGTTCGCGGCTGCGACATATTCGAATTGTCGACACGGGGCTGCGTCGGATATATCGTCTCATTGCGCGGAGTATTTGAGCGCGGCTGTGAAGCTTGGCGGGAATTATTCTGAATATTTCGCTGAGCGTTTTCAGGCTGCGCATTTTTAGGTTGACTGCCAGACATTGCGCCTGCCTGTGTCCGTACCTGCCGCGAGCCGTTTGGATTCGTCCGATTCGACTGCATACCGCCAGACGCGCTGCTGCCCGAACGCGTATTTCCCGACTGCATATTTCCCGACACTCCGCCATTCGGACGCGCGCCGTTTGGCTGCATATTGCCAGACACTCCGCTTGCTTGCGTGTTGTTTGGCTGTATATTGCCAGACGCTCCGCTTGCTTGCGCGCCATTCGGCTGTGACGACCGCGCGTTGGGAGAACGGGTCGGCTTGAGAGGTCGGATTACCGCGCCGCCTTGCAGCTTCGCGGTATTTTGAAGCTCAATCGGTATGTTCTGCGGACGCGCCGGATTGGGACGCGGCGATTGACGCTTCGTGTCACGTGAGGAATCGGCTCGCTTGGTCGACTGGACTATAGTATCCGGTTCACGGGTGAATACTATCGTGTCCTCCATCAACTCATCCGAATCCTTTTTGTCGGCGTTTATGAGCTTGTCTTTGTTATTTTCATCCATTTATAATACCAATAATCCTTGTATAAGTAATTACGTTTATTCAGGTTTCGGTCAGATAAACTGAATCGACGCCACGACGAATACGAGCGCGGCACAGAGAAACGGCGGAGCGAGCAGAGCTTCGATGAACAGACTCAGCTTGAATTTCGGACATTTCGCGGCGTAATCCGATTCGATGCCTCGGAGAGAATAACCGTAGTATATGCGTTCGCACTCACCGAACAGGCTTGCGAGCGCGAGCAGCAGCAGGGTTGTCAGCGCGAATACGAGGAACACCGTACTCTGAGGCTTTGATATAATGTTCCACACTGTGTCAGACAGTACAATTGTCGCGGAATTGTATATGAAATGGCAGATTATCGCCGCGAACAACGAGCGGGTCAGATACATCACGAGCGCGAAAATCAGTCCGCAGTAGAAGTATATCGGAAAATATCCGAAGCTAAGACCGAACATAGCGTACAGCGCCGACGAGGCTATGACCGCGGTCATAACGCCGTTCTGCTCGTATTCGGCACAGAGCAGTCCGCGAAAGAGCAGCTCCTCGCAGATCGCGGGAATCAGGCAGAAGGTGAGCATCGCGTAGATTATATTGGTTTCCTCACCCGAAAGGTAGTAGTCGTAGACCGAATAATTGCCGTTTACCAATCCGAGATTATATAATATCAGCTTCAGTAGCACGTCGCCGACCAGCAGTGCCAGCGACGCGAGCAGGATTACAAGCAGCTTGTCGAGTCCGAACAGCCGCAGGCGCAGACGCTTTATAAAGCTCTCGCCCTTGAGCTTTGCGTAGAGTATCGACGGCACGGCGAGGATCATCAATTGCAGTACGATTACGGCAAGGCAGATATTCTCGTGATACGCGAGCATCGACAAATTGAGAAACCTCGACGCCGCGAGCAGCAGCAGCACCGCCGTGATGAGCAGCGGCGCGGTGAAAGTGCTTTTGAACTTCATTTTACGCGGATACCACGCTCGGTCACGATAAAATCGACCGAAAGATCGTATCTGCCGCGCGGCAGACTGTCGACGATGTATTCACTGTATACAGTCCCGACCTTTGAGCCGGTGAATGACGAAAGATATCGGTCGTAGTAGCCCTTGCCGTAGCCAATCCGATAGCCCCTGCGGTCGTAGACGATAGCCGGTACAAGACAGGCGGCGGTTTCGGGTGAGCCGCGGTCGTATACCTCGAGGTCTGACGACGGCTCGCGCAGACCGTATGAGCCGCTGATCAGCTGAGACAAAGAGTCTACGAAATGGAAAACCATATCGTGCGTATCGGGAATACAGCGCGGGAACGCGACTCGCTTGCCGTCGGCGAGCGCCTGACGTGCGATTGGCATCACATCGACCTCATCCCGCTTTGGGGCATACAGCAGCAGCACCGAAGCGAACCGGTAGGTAGCCGATGAAATGAAGCTCCGGCAGACCGCTTCATCCCATCCGGCTTTCACTTTAGGATCAAGTGCGGCTCGCAGAGTTTTATATTTCTCGCGAATTTCATTTTTTCGTTTTCTTATTTCATACATTATTATATTCATAACCTTTGCTTCTTCTTTGGCAAAGGCTTCCTTCGATTGGTATTGCGAACGGCGTGTCAGGCCTGTACCGCCTCGCGCAGCGAGTTCGCGGTCGCGTCATCCTTGAGCGCGGAAACGAGCGCGAGTCCGAAATCAAGCGCGACGCCCATACCTTTGGCGGTGATTATATTGCCGTCACGCACCACCTTGTCCGAGCTTATGCGCGCGCCGTGCAGCTTGTCCTCGAAGCCCGGGAAGCAGATCGCGGTTTTGCCGTCGAGCAGCCCCAGCTCGCCCAGAATCGACGGCGCGGCGCAGATAGCGCCGATGAGCTTGTGGTTGTCGGACGCGTATTTTATGAATTTATTGACTGTCGGGTCAGCCTTAAGATTGGTTGTGCCGGGCATACCTCCGGGCAGAATCACCGCGTCAGCCGGCTTCTTGTCAAGCAGCTTCTCAGCTTCGGTACAAGTCACGTCAGCGATGACCTCGATTCCATGCGAGCCGCGCACTACCTTTTCGCCGACTCCGATCGTCATGACCGAAAGTCCGGCGCGCCGCATAAGGTCGAGCGGACAGAGCGCCTCAACCTCTTCAAATCCGTCTGCCAAAAACATATATATCATGATTCTGCTCCTTTCAGCTTCGCGGGCGGTATATTATGCCCGACAGTACATTTGTATTGTCGTATCGACAAGCGATACGGCATCGGTATTAACCTCATTATTTCTTCTATTATATCAGAATCAGCGCGGTATGGAACGCTTTTCCATAAAAATTAAAGCAAAGTTTACAATACAATATCAGTCCGCGCCGAAATCACATCCATTATGTCGTGGAAAATCAGCTCGCGCGGTCTGATCCCCTGCTCGTTATAACACTTAATCTTCTCCCAACCGAGCTTTTCGCAAGCAAACTGCGCGGCGTCGTAGCAGCGGCGCATATAGTCCGCGTCCTTTTCGTGTATATCCTTTCTCTGTCCGGTCTCGTCCGAACGGTGATTAACCAGCTCGAGTGACAGCTCGGGCGGCAGTTCGAGGTAGAGTACTACATCCGGCACCGGAATTCCGAGCTTGATAAACTCAAAATCCCACAGCCAGTCGAGAAATCCGTTCCACTCATTCTGCGGCAGCTTAGACAGCTGATGCACCGCGTTCGCGGAGGTGTAGCGGTTGGCGACGACGACCTTGCCGACTTTGTCATAATCGTTCTTCCAGTCAGCTTTATACGACGCGTAGCGGTCGACCGCGAAGAATGTAGACGCGGCGTAAGCGTTGGTGTCAGACGGACGCTGTCCGAGCCGACCGTCAAGATACATCCGCACCGGAGCGGACGAATCGCTTTCATACATCGGAAAGCTCAGACGTCTGACCGAGTAGCCGTCGATTTTGAGTCGATCGACCAGCATATTCGTCTGTGTATTCTTGCCCGAGCCATCAAGCCCATCCAGCGCGATGAGAGTAGCCATATGATCCTTCCTTATTGTTAGATTTGTGGTTTGAATAAAGCATTGCGTAATTTCAGTGAGGAGTGAGGAATGAGGAGTTAGGAGTGGCAGTAGAAATTTGCCGTTGGCAAATTTCAAAATTATTGATTTGTTTTGCGCTAATCGAATGAACCCCGTCTGTCCGCCGAAGGCGGATTAATGAAAATCGCCTTCGGCGATTTTCTTCCTCCACTCCTAACTCCTAACTCCTAACTCCTAACTAAAACCGGTCTTCTTCTATCTTTGTCATGTAACCGTTATTCATGCGATTCTGTTATTCCCTTCTGAGCTCCATTTCCATGTAGTCCTGCTTCGAGATGAGCACCTCGCGCGGCTTCGAGCCCTGCGGCGGACCGACTATGCCCATCTCCTGCATCGTGTCGATCAGCTTCGCCGCGCGACCGTAGCCGAGCTGTAGACGGCGCTGAATCAGCGACGTCGAGATCTTGCCGCTCTCGACCGCGAGCTGTATTGCCGGTTTCAACATCGGGTCTCCGTCGTTCGCCTCCTCGTCTCCGTCGCCGAGCGTCGTCGACTTCTTGTTCTGACAGAGCTGCGCCTCGCGCTCGATCGAGTCCATGACCGACTGGTCGTAGTCCTTGACGCCGTAGTTCTGCTTGATAAACGTAGTCACCGCGTCGACCTCCTCGTCCGACACAAACGAGCCCTGTACTCGCACCGGCTTGATGCTGCCGACCGGTGAGAACAGCATATCGCCGCGACCGATCAGCTTCTCGGCTCCGGCGGTGTCGATTATCGTGCGCGAGTCTATCTGCGATACAGTCGTGAACGCGATTCGCGACGGCACATTCGCCTTGATAAGTCCGGTGATGACGTCGACCGACGGTCGCTGCGTACCGATAACAAGGTGCATTCCGGCGGCGCGCGCTTTCTGCGCTATTCGGCAGATCGACTCCTCGACGTCGTCCTTTGCGGTCATCATCAGGTCGGCCAGCTCGTCGATTATAATCACAATCTGCGGCAGCCGCTCGGCGTCGGGGTCGTTCGCGATCGACGCGTTGTAGCCCTTGATATTTCGCACGCCCGCGCCCTCGATGAGCTCGTAGCGACGCTCCATTTCGGTAACCGCCCAGTGCAGCGAGCCGGCGGCCTTCTTCGGGTCAGAGACGACCGGCACCAAAAGGTGCGGGATTCCGTTGTAAATATTCAGCTCGACCTTCTTCGGGTCGATGAGTATCAGCTTGACCTCGTCCGGACGCGCCTTGTAGAGCATAGATATTATCATGCTGTTGATACAGACCGACTTACCCGAACCGGTCGTACCGGCGATCAGTATATGCGGCATCTTCGCGATATCGAGGTAGACCGGATTGCCGGCGACGTCCATGCCGAGACAGGTTATTACCTTGCTCTGCGCGTTTTTGAAGCCGTCGTCCTCGAGCAGCTCGCGGATGTATACGGTCGACGCGGTCTTGTTCGGCACCTCTATGCCGACCGCCTCCTTGCCCGGAATCGGGGCTTCGATCCGAACGCCGCTCGTCGCGAGATGAAGCGCGATGTCGTCGACCAGATTGACAATGGAGCGCACCTTTGTGCCGACCTCGGGCTGAAGCTCATAACGCGTGATTGTCGGTCCGCGCGAGACGTGGATTATCTTTGTCTTGACATTGAACGAGCGCAGAGTCTCGACCAGCTTGACCGCCGTCTGCTGTATTTCAGCCGACATATCGGTGTTGACCGGATTCGTGTCGGCAGAAAGCAGCGGTATCGGCGGGAATTTGTATTCGACCGGAGTCACCGGCTTTATATGCTGCATCCCCGCAGCGTCGGGAGAGCCTGACGCGTCCGGAGTGTCGTCCGGGTCGTCCTCACCGGTCGGAAGCTCTGCCGCCGCCGCGAGCTTGCTCTTTTCAATGACTAAGTCAAGCTCGGCTGAAGTCGGCACATCGCCGATAATATCGTCGTCCGAATCTATGTCTGCATCGGCGTCCGATTTAAGACCGGCGGTCGCGCCGGATTTTATCGATTGCTCGGTGTCCTGCGGCTCGGCGAATATCTTCGACAAATCGATTTCGCCCTCCTCAATCTCGTCGAGCTGCTGCTTGCCGGTTTTTTCAAGCGGCTTCACCTTTTCGCGTCGGAAGAAGCCGAGCTTCATCGGCTCGGAGGAGCTTTGCGGCTCGTCACGCTTGCGTGTCGTGTCGAACGGCGGCGCGTCAGAAATGACGACATTGTCATCCTCGTCCTCAGAGTCAGCCACATCTATAGCGTCAGCCTTGACCGATGTCTCGCCAGCCATATTTTTCGCCGTGTTCTCGGCTATATCAACAGTTATGCTGTCCCGCATGGTCGATTCTGTCGAAGCGGCTGTGGAGATTATGTCGTTCGGCTGCTCGCTCATCTGCTCCGCGGACGCAGGCTCGGATTTCGATTTTTTCGTTTTCTTGCCGGTTTCTTGTATGGGGTCGGGGATATTGTCAATTCTATAATCGTCGTCGTTGAAGCCGTCAAGGTCGATATCCGGAGCCTTGCGCCGCGACGCCGGATTGCGCACTACATTCGGAGTCCGGCTGCGCAGCTGCTCCTCGCGCTCGTGCAGCGCCGCCTGACGCGCCGCGATCCTGCGTTTCTCGTATTCGATCTGCATAGCCTCGCGCTGTATCCGACCGGCTTCGACCTGGCTGCCGAAATTCAAGCGACACTGGCGTATTCCCGCGAATATATACGACGCGAACATTTGCGGCGTCATGCCGAACAGGAATATGCCGAACAACAGTATCAGCGCGATCGAGAATATCAATGTACCGGCAAAGCCGAAGCCGCGCAGCAGCAGATTTCCGATAAGCCCGCCGACGACTCCGCCGCCGATGTGATTGATTCCGTTCTGATACAGCAGCTGCAAGCTGTAGCTCTCGCCGTCGCGCGTAAAAGCGTGTATCAATACCGAAATGAATACAAGGCAGATAACAGAAAACACCGTCTTGTAGCCGAGCGAGCCGGCGGCGACGTCACGCTTCCAGAATATGCCGGCGTTGACAAGCAGTATCGGCACTACCCACGCTCCGAGCGAAAAGAGCCCGAACAGCGCGTTCTTTAAAAATCCGCCGATAAATCCGGTCGAATCGGATACGATAAAGCATATGACAAGAAAGAGCGCGATAAGCCCGAGGATATACGGCATCAGCTGATGCCGCATTCTCGACGGGTCGCCGCCGCGGTCCTTTTCGGGCGCTGATTTTGCCGTGTTTGTATTTGCTTTTCCACCTGACTTCGACGTCTTTTTGGAGCCTGACTGACGGCTGCCTTTGGTCTCGGTCAGCGAGCGGCTTCGACTGGTCTCGGCCGGCTTTCGGGTATTGTTTGACTTTTTTGATTTATTTGTCTCGGCCATTTTAGCACCTTTCAGAATGTATTATACAAAGCTATCCGGATAAAATATTATGTAGGAAGCCTCGATCAGCATATTAAGAACGATGGAAAAGCAAATCGACGCGCATGGTATCGATTCATTCTTTTACTCATATCGTAATTCTGAGGCTGCCTATAGTGACACGTATGTTACAGCGGTTATTGTGCCATTATAAATGAAATTCGCAATATAAATATTATATCATATTTCTAATTAAAATACAACCCGAAAAAGGTCATAAGAGAGAAAAACTTGAAAAAATTTATAATGCCGGTCATACTCGCGCTCGGAGCCATATCCGCCGGCTTTGCCGGCGGATTTATCGGCACGGGCGGCGGGATCATATTGATGTTCGCGCTCGGTCTTGCCGGGGACAAAATCGAGATACGCGACCGTTTCGCGCTGGTAATCGCGGTCATAACGCCGCTTTGTCTGATATCCGCGCTTATTTACAACAAAAATGTGGATTTGACTTCAGCCGCGCCATATATCCTGCCCGGTATCATCGGAGGCGCGGTCGGAGCACTGCTGCTCTGTCGAATCAAATACAGCTGGCTTGGCAGATTGTTCGCGATTATGGTGATCTTCGCCGGACTCTGCTTTATATTATGATAGGGACAAGGGTGCGAAATGCTTGATTTTATAGTCGGATTTATAACCTCACTGCTGTCGGGTATGGGAGTTGGCGGCGGAGGACTGCTCGTTATCTATCTCGTGCTGGTGCAGGGGCTCGCCCAATACGACGCGCAGGGAATCAACCTCGCGTTCTTTATCTGCTCGTCAGCCGCCGCGCTGACCGTACATTTCATCAAACGCAATATAAATCTGCGGCTCGCCGCGTATTTGATACTGTTCGGCGCGCTCGGCGCGGTGCTGGGGAGTATTGCCGCGTCCTGTGTTCCGCCCGAGACGGCGCGCGGGATATTCGGCGTGTTTTTATTGATATCCGGATTAATTTCACTGCGCCAAAAATAAAAATTGTGATTATGAAATATATATTTGTTGTTGACAAAAACGAAATTGTCTGCTATACTGAATGTAATGCTTTATCGGGAGGATTCATTATGCAATATCGTGAATTTGTAGACAATATTAAAATTTCGGCGCTTGGCTACGGATGTATGCGCTTCAAGACTGTCGGCGAGGACAACCATATCGACGAGGAGCTGACAGTGAAGGAGCTGCGCCGCGCTATCGAGTCCGGCGTCAACTATATCGACACCGCGTTCGGCTACCACGGCGGCAAGAGCGAGGTCGTAGTCGGCAAGGCGCTTGCCGACGGCTGGCGCGAGAAGGTATATCTCGCCGACAAGCTGCCGGTTTGGATGGTCGAGAAAGAAGAGGACTTCGAGCGGCTGTTTGAAACCCAGCTCTCGCGGCTCGGCACCGACCACATCGATTTCTACCTGCTGCACGCGCTGAACGGAAAGTCATTCGAGGACAAGGTATTGAAATTCGGGCTTATTGACAAGATGAGACGTCTCAAGGAGAGCGGTCGCGTCTCCTACATAGGCTTCTCGTTCCACGACTCGAACGAGGTTTTCCATAAAATAGTCGACGCCTACGACTGCGCGGACTTCTGTCAAATCCAATATAACTATATCGACACGAACAATCAGGCCGGCACTGAGGGGCTTGAATACGCCGCGTCCAAGGGTCTCGGCGTTGTCATAATGGAGCCGCTGCTCGGCGGTTCGCTCGCGAATCTGCCCGACAATGTCCGCGCCGCTCTGCCGAAGGACGCGAATCCGGTTCAGATCGCGCTCGACTATCTCTGGAGCCGTCCCGAGGTCGGAGTCGTGCTGTCCGGCATGACCCTGCCCGAACAGCTCGACCAGAATCTGCGCTTCGCCGACGAATCGAAAATTGGCAAGCTGACGCAGGACGAGCTCGACGCGCTGGTTCGCGCTAAGGCCATACGCGACGGCAATATGCTCGTGCCCTGCACCGGCTGCGAATACTGTATGCCCTGCCCCGCAGGTATCGACATCCCCGGCACGTTCAGGATATACAATAAGACCGCTCCGTCGCTCGGACTCGACCCGAGGGCTGAATACGACGCGCTCGAGGTCAAGCCCGACTCATGTCTCGAGTGCGGCAAGTGCGAGGAAATCTGCCCGCAACACATCAAGATCCGCGACATGATGAAAGCCGTGACCGAGGCGTTCGCGGAAAAATAAGGCCGAGGTGCAAAGCTGTAAATTAGTGTCGCGGTTAATATTTACAAAGAGACAGCCAAATCAGACTGTCTCTTTTTTATATTATTGTCGGCAATTTCAGAAAATCGAGCGTGTGTTCTGCCCGCCGAAAAGTAAATCCGCACGGAAAGACGATAGCTTTTACATCTCGTCCTTTGCCGCAAGCTCAGCATTGCGGCGGTCAATGAAGCTGTGGATTCTCGTGACCGGATTCAAAAGATCGCTGATCGAATGGTCTTTATTCAGCGTATCGATTATATACGAGATATACTTGCACATATTGACCTCGGCGTACCACTCGCGCTGCTTGAGCGCGTTGGGACGGTAAATCAGGTTGGTCGTGAATATCTTCGTGAAAATGCCGTCGTTATAGGCTTCGTCAAAGCGTTCGAGTCCGTTGCAGAACAAACCGAAGGTCGCGAACACAAATATGCGCTCGGCTCCCCTCTGCTTCAGCTGCGACGCAACGTCGATAATCGAGCCGCCCGACGAAATCATATCGTCGACGACGATAGCGTCTTTGCCGTGCAGGTCGCGGCCGAGGTATTCATGCGCCTCGATCGGGTTCGCGCCATCGACGACTATCGCGTAATTGCGGCGTTTGTAGAACATACCGAGGTCGAGTCCGAGCACCGACGAATAGTACATACACCGGCTCATTCCGCCCTCGTCCGGCGATACCACGGCAAGATGGTCGCGGTCGAGCTTGATGTCCGGAATGTTCTTGCAGAGCGCCTTGATCATCTGATAGGTGCAGCGAACGTTGTCGAATCCGGCGAGCGGTATAGCGTTCTGCACGCGCGAATCGTGCGCGTCGAACGTGATGATATTCGTAACGCCCATGTGAATCAGCTCCTGCAAAGCTACGGCGCAGTCGAGTGATTCGCGCGCGGTGCGCTTGTGCTGCCGACCCTCGTAGAGCATCGGCATTATCACCGTTATACGGCGCGCCTTGCCGCCGATTGCGCAGATTACTCGCTTCAAGTCCTGGAAGTGGTCGTCGGGGCTCATCGGAACATTCATTCCGTACATCTTGTAGGTCACGCCGTAATTAAAGCAGTCGCTGATGATGTAGACGTCCTGACCGCGCATCGATTGCAGAATATGTCCTTTCGCCTCGCCGGAGCCGAAGCGCGGCAGGTCTGCCTTCGTGATAAAGGTCTCCGAGGTCTCGTGCCAGTCCTTCAGGTAGTAGTCCACCTGACTGACCATGTCCTCGCAGCCACGCATCCCGATAACACGCAAATCACTGTTATGAGTCTCGTTCATTATTTATGTACCGTTCCCTTTCCGCGGATGGTATTCGTCCGCGTTAATATTTTTGACAATGTAACAATACTGCCCGCGTCAGTTATGCGCGGCGGTTTCCTGCTTCAGATTCAAAAGCAGCTGGTTTTTCAGCCATTCGTTATTCACAAGCGGGTCACGCAAATAGGTGAGCCGTTCATATAATCTCTGCCGTAGCTCGACAATAATCGGCAAAAGCTCGGGGCGGCGTATCAGATTGTACAGCTCGCCCGGGTCGTTTTCAAGGTCGTATAGCTCGTCGATATCAGTAGTGTTCCAGATATACTTCCACCTCTCGCCGCGAATCATGCGCATCGTATACAGCCCGAACTGCTGACCGTTAAAGGTCGAATAGGCATATCGCGATTCGGAGCGGTCACACAGCAGCGACTTTCCGAGCAGATTTTCCCGGCTTTCAATCCCCGCAGCTTCGAGTATCGTCGGCGCAAGGTCAAGGCAGTTGTTGACAAATCCGCGCTCGACTTCGCCCGCGGCTATCTTCCCTTTCCATGAAATGATCAGCGGCACATGGACGACGTCGTCGTAGAGTACATAGTGCTTGTCAATCATATGGTGGCTTCCGCACATATCGCCGTGGTCGGAGGTGAATATAACAAGCGTATTTTCAGCCGCGCCGAGCGAGTCGAGCCGGTCGAGTATGCGCCCGACAGCGTCGTCGGTCTGCGAAATTATACCATAATAGAGCCCGACCGTCCTTGACCAGTCTTCCCAGCTCATACCAT
>ERZ1643251.2978-NODE-2978-length-16331-cov-4.983288_pt1 | contig 16331 bp, 15 predicted proteins | sample MGYA00579261_ERZ1643251 | MGnify/ENA primary metagenome ERZ1643251 (study PRJEB29033, sample SAMEA4952267) | chicken gut metagenome | biome: Broiler Chicken; feature: Gastrointestinal Tract; material: Caecum | place: Ireland | collected 2018 | study: Broiler...
GAGGTTGAGGATGGTGTCCATCATGCCGGGCATGGAAGCGCGGGCGCCGGAACGAACGGAAACGAGAAGGGGATTTTCCTTGTCGCCGAACTTTTTACCGCAGATTTTTTCCATCTTGTCGACATATTCCATTATCTCTTTCTGGATCTCATCGTTGATCTTTCTGCCGTCTTCGTAATACTGCGTGCACGCTTCGGTCGAAATGGTGAAGCCCTGCGGTACGGGCAGACCGATTTTCGTCATCTCGGCGAGGTTAGCACCCTTGCCGCCGAGTAATTCTCTCATAGAAGCGTTGCCTTCGCTGAAAAGATAGCAATACTTTTTAGCCATAACTATTAATTACTCCTCCTGTGGATTTTTGTTTACAAACAGATTTTTATTGTTGTCTTTCAACTACTATATTGTAATACATATTTTAAAACTTTTCAAGTATATAAACCAACTTTTCGGTTAAAACCGATAAAAATTTATCGGTTTTTTTGTAAAAACTTTGTAAAAAAATAAATTTTGTCCCATTGTTGCGCTTTACTTGTCCTCACCGTTCAAATCGCAGCAGGTCAGGCGTACGGAAAAGGCGCCGACAAACCGGGGACAAAGCATATTTACCCGCCAAAATAAAAATTGCCGCTGACATAAAAAGTCCGATTGCGGCAATCGAATGCCGCCTTCGGACGCACAAAATTATTCGGTTATTCCGCTGTCGCGAGGGCGGAGCGCAGGTAATCGTTTGCAAGTATAGTGCCGCCTCCTATCACCGAACAGAGCGCGGGTTCCTCGCTTTCGTTTACGGGTATGCCGAGCTTTGCCGAAACATATTCGCCGAAGCCGTCGAGCTTGGACAGCCCGCCAGAAAGATAAATGCCGCTGTGCATAACGGCGGACATCACCTCGGCGGGGAGCTTGGAAAGCACTATGTTTACGTATTCCAAAATTTTATCGACATACAGCGTGATGCATTCCTCTATCTGCGAGGAGTTGACCGCCACCGAAAGGGGCGTTCCGCCGTCGAGCGAGCGCCCGTCGACGACCATCATCTTGTTGTCGTCTTCGAGCAGGCTGCCGACGGTATTTTTGAGCTTTTCAGCCGTCTGCGAGCCTATTTTTATGCGGAAATTTTCCGCCATGTAGTCCATGAGCTCCAAGTCGATATTGCCGCCCCCGAGGTTGACGGACAGACCGGATATTATGCCGTCGAGCGAAACGACGGCTATGTTTGTGATGCCGTAGCCGACGTCGAGCGAAAACACGGGCGTAGTTTCGGAAAGGGTGACGTTCTGCCCGATGACCGCCGCGAAGGGCGCCTGGGTGAAACACGTTCTGCCTATGCCGCAGGCGTAAGCGACGTCGAGATAGTTTTGTATAAGCTCGTCCTTGGCGCCGCAGGGAATTACAAACATGACCTCGCAATTTTTAGCCTTGCGGCGGGAAATTTCTATTTTGCCGAAAAAGTAATTCAGAAGCTCTGAAAGCAGTTCGGGGTAGACTATTTCACCCTCGGACACGGGATTTAAAATGCGCGTATTCTGCGCCGCCTTGCCCCAGAGGGCGCGCGCCCTGTCGCCGAAAGCCTTGCAGGCGGGCTTGCCGCCCTCGGTTTCGACGGCGACGCAGGTGGCCTCGGAAAGCACCACGCCGCAGCCCGGCATGTAAATTTTTGTAATCAACGAACCGACATCGATAGCAAGTCTTATCATTGGCAAACACTCTCCAACATATCTTTTACTAATTTGACGGGCAGCCCCACAACGTTCGTGTAGCTGCCGTAATATTCCTTTACTACCCCTTCGTCCTGAATGCCGTAGCTGCCGGCTTTGTCGAGGGGCGAACCTCCCGAAACGTAGAAGCTTATAAACTCGTCCGTAAGCGCGTTGAAGCGCACCTCGGTGCGGTCGTATCTGACGAGCTTTTTATCGCCCCGACGCACGCACACGCCCGTTATGACGTAGTGGGTTTTGCCCGAGAGCTTTCTGAGCGTATGTATCGCATCGGCGGCGTCTTTGGGCTTACCCAAAATTTCGCCGTCAAAGACGACTATAGTATCGCAGCCGATTACGGTATCGTGCGGGCGCAGGGCGAACACCTCGTCACACTTGCGCTCGGCGAGTGAGCAGGCGATCTGTTCGGGAAAAAGCGATAAATTTACCTGCTCCTCCCCCTTTGCGGGAACGACGGCGAAGTCGGGCAAAATTTGTTTTAATAGTTCGCGCCGTCTCGGCGACGCGCTTGCAAGAACATACATAAATATATGAACCGCGCGGAAAAAGCAATCCGCGCACGGCGGTTTGGCGAAAAGTCGCGCTCCCGCGAAAGCCGCACCGGACAAAGTAATATGCCGCCATATTAAACGGCGGCATCATGGTTACAATATTTCAAGATTTTTGCGGAAAGCCTTTCTGAATTCCGTGCCCGCCGCCATGGCGTCGCGGATTTCGAGACTGGCGTCCCCTTCGACTTCGGTTTTCATTATGACCGAATCGCCGAGAATGTCGCAGTTTATGCCCTTTATCGTGCCCGAATTTGACCTGTCTAAACTTTCGGCTATGCGCAGCATTACGCCGAGGCGCTTGACGATTTCGATGTCGTCCTCGTGCAGAATGTCGCGGTAGCGGTTCCAGTCGTAGAGGTTGATATCCTCCTTTTTATGGCAGCACGCCGTGAACGCCGCGAGCACGATTTCCCTGTGGCTTACGCCGTAGAGGGTGGAGTTGAGTATCATATAGCAGCTGTGGCGCTGATGGTTGTAATACTTTATCCTCATGCCGCAGTCGTGAAGCATGGCGGCAATTTTGAGCACCTTTAAATACTGACGGGGGAACTTGTGCAGCACGCGCAGCTGTTTGAAGAGCTGAATAGACAGGTTAACCACGTGTTCGACGTGCTTTTCGTCGCAGTCGTAATACTTTACGAGCGTGGTGAGCGAATAGTTCATTACGTCGGTTATGGGCTTTTCTATCGTGCCGGGGAGTGCCTGGTTGAACATTATGCCTTCCCTGAGCCCCGCGCCCGAAATGGTGAACGAAGATACGTTGATGTAGCTGATGAAAGATTTGATTATGGCGAGCGCCGCGGGGAGAATGTCTGCCCGCTCCGCCGAAAGACCCTTGATCTTCTTTTTCTTGTCGAGATCGAGCACCTTTATCATGTCGTAGAGGGGCATGAAGTCCTCGGTCTGCATCTCAAAGTTATGCACGGTATCGAGGGGATACTTGTGAACTATTTTGCTGATTTTGAATACGTTTCTGAAACTGCCGCCAACGCCTATCATGCGGACGTCGGGGTCGAGCTGGGTGAGCCAGTCGAGCCCTTTGAGCTGTTCGGTGAAGAACTCCTCCATCTTTGCCGCCTGTTCTTCGGGTTTGAGTCCGTCGCGGGCAAAAAGATCGGTCAGAGTGACCGCGCCGAAAGGCAGGGTTGCATAATTGAGCATGTTCCTGCGGTTGTAATAAACGATTTTTGTGGCGCCCCCGCCTATTTCAAGAATGATGCCCTTGGGGACGTCCATGGTGTTTATCACGCCGCGGTAAACGTAAACCGCCTCTTCCTCGGCGGTGAGCACGCGGATTTTTATGCCGCAGCTCGCCTGAATTTCATCGAGAAATGAGCGTTGATTTTTTGCACGGCGAACCGCCTCGGTAGCAACGGCTATTATGCGCGTTACCCCGCTGGCGTCGCAAAGTTTTTTGAACATTCTCAACGTTTTGATTGTTTCCGCTACGCGCTGGGGCTTTAAAAAGCCGTCGCGTTCCATGTCCTGACCGAGGCGTACGCTCTCTTTAAGTTCATCCACCACCATAAAATAACCGTCGGCGAACAGATTGACTATTACGAGACGTGCGGAATTGGAGCCCAGGTCGATAATGCCGATTTTTTCCAACTTAAACACTTCCTTGACAATTGTCCATTAGTATACAGCGCGCACCCGCGCGCATTATTTATAAACGCATATGATTGCGGCGGCACCTTTTTTGCCGCCATTTTCAACCGCATACTTTATCCACTATGTGGAATTATACCACAACCGCGCTGTTTTGTATAGATATTTTAAAAAAGTTTGTGCAACTTGCACAAACTTTTTTTATAATTGTTAAAAATCTCTGCATAAACTGTATTTTTTTCGACACAACTTACATATCCTTGATCGCCTTGTGGGTGAGCGGGCAGATTTTATCGGGGCAGAGCTCCTTCAAAGGCAGGGTAACGAAGGCGCGCGAGGCGTAATGCGGGTGGGGAACAGCCAGCCCTTCTTCGGCAATTACCTTGTCGCCGAAAAAGATTATGTCGATGTCTATGGGTCTGTCGTCCCAGCGGCGGGAGCGCACTCTGCCGAGGTGGGCTTCGACGGTGTGAATTTTGTCGAGCAGCGCGCGGGGCGAAAGAAAACAGTCGAGCTCGGCAGCGCAGTTGACAAACTCGTTTTGGGCTACCCCGCCGACGGGCGCCGTTTTTATCATGGACGACGTGCGCAAAAGCTTTATTCCGCGCATTGCAGAGAGCTTGGAAAGAGCGGCTTTGATAGTCTTTTCCCTGTCGCCCATGCTTGACCCGAGCGAGATATACACGCTGTTGCGCTCGGCATAATAGCTGACGGAAATATTGCCGAACTGCGCCTTTACGGGCGCCTTTGGCTTGCTGACCTTAACTTCGACCGAGCGGACGCGCTCAAACTTTTCTAGTATGGAAAACGCGCACTCGCGGGCGAGCGCTTCGATGAGGTTGTACGTCCTTGCCGTCGCCACATTATGCACGAGCGCGCACACCTGCGAATAGTTTACCGTCTTTGACAGGTCGTCGCGCAGAGCCGCCTCCTCGCAGTCGGCTTCGAGCGAAATGTCGAAGACAAAGGGCTGGGGATTGACCTTTTCTTCGGGCAGGACGCCGTGGGTTGTGAGTACTTCGAGTGAAGAAATTTCAATTTTCATATGCTTTTTTTATCTCCTCGACATTGAGTTTTACGTCGTGCACGCGCACGAAGAGCACGCCGCTCTTTGCCGCGGCGCGCGTTGCCGCCAGCGTTTGGGGCAGCCTGTCCTCCACTCTTCCGCCGAACAGCGATTTGCGGCTGCACGCGAGCAGCAGGGGATAACCTAAATCTTTGAGGCGGGAATAGCCTTGAAGGAGGGCGAGGTTCTGCTCCCTGCTCTTGGCAAAACCTATGCCGCCGTCCAGAATTATTTTTTGAGGGTCTATGCCCGCATCGACGGCGACCTGCGCCTGCGCCTTTAAAAAGCTTTCGACGGGCGGGAACACGTCGCCGACAACCGGCGAGGGACTGTTGTGCATAATGCACGCCGAGCCGCCGTGTTTGGCTATTACCCCCGCCATATTCCCGCGCGTAAGCCCCCACACGTCGTTGATCATGTGCGCGCCCTCCGACAGAGCGAAATCGGCGACGGACGCAAAATATGTGTCGACCGAAACGGGTATGTCGAACTCCCTTAATATAGCGCGCAGGGGGCGTTCGAGGCGGGATATCTCCTCTTCGGGAGGGATTTCGGTATATCCGGGGCGGGTAGACTGCGCGCCGATGTCGAGCACGGCCGCCCCATCATTTACCGCGCGCCCGGCAGCGAAGAGAGCGCCGTCCGCGGCGGCGCGGCTGTCCTTCCAGAAGGAATCGGGCGTCAGGTTGATTATCGCCATGACGTAGGTATAATCTTTGAATTCTTTATTTCCTATAATCATTTTACGAGCGCGAGAACCTCCGCCTTTTTATCTTCGGGAAAATCGCCCAACGTGACGTAAGACACAGTTTTGCTGCCCGGCTTTTTTACGCCGCGGCAGGTCATGCAAGTGTGCTCCGCCTCGCACCATACCATTACGCCGACGGGCGAAAGACAGCGCATTATCTCCTCGGCTATCTGGCGGGTGAGCCGCTCCTGCAATTGCAGGCGGGCGGCGCAGATATCGACGCACCGCGCGAGCTTTGAAAGCCCCACCACCCTGTCGCCGGGGATATAAGCTATGGCTATTCTGCCGAAAAAGGGCATCAAATGATGTTCGCACATCGAAGAAAAGGCGATGTCCTTTTCTATTACCATGTCGCCGCCCTCGACGGCGAATGTCTTTGACAGCTCCTCTTCGGCGGTCTTGCCCACGCCCGACAGCAGCTGCGCATACATATCCGCCACCCTGCGGGGCGTGTCCCTTAGTCCCTCGCGCGACCTGTCCTCGCCGAGGGCGTCGAGCAGATCCTCCACCGCCCTTATCGCCTTTGCTCTATCCAATTCTTTGCCTCCTTTAATATGGTGAACGAACCGCACACCGCAACCGTATGTCCGCGCGCGCCCTCAATGGCGGATTTTACATCTGCACATATGCGCACGTTTTTATTGTAAGGTTGGAACGCCGCACTTATTTTACCGACGTCCATCGCCCGCCCCGAGGGCGCGGGAAAAATTATCACTTCGCCGAAAAGCCCGCCGAGCGCGGCGGCGCAGCCGTTTACATCCTTGTCGGCGAGGCAGGTGTAGACGAGCGACTTTGTGCCGCCCATGCCCCCCGCCGTCTGTGCGAGCGGCGACAGCGCCTGCGGATTGTGACCGCCGTCGACAATGTACCGCCTGCCGCCGATATTAAATATTTCGACCCTGCCCGCGAGGCGGGTATTTTTAAGTCCCTTTTTTACCGCGCCCGCGGGAATGCCGAGCATTGCCGCGCACTCCGCCGCGAGGGCGGCGTTGTAAGCCTGCTCGTCGCCGAACGCATGAATGTAATATTGCCTTCCGCCGCACGAAAAATACTGCCCGTATGCGGTGCGGCGGGTAACTTTCAGCCCCGCACCCGCGACCTTGGCGCCCATGGCGGCGAAATAATCGCGCGCCTCCGCACACATGTTATCGGGAATGACTGCGGGGCAATTTTTTATTATTCCTCCCTTGTGGCGGCAGATGTCTTTAATAGTACTTCCGAGCACGTCGGTGTGTTCGAGCGCGACCGACGTTATGACGGCGAGCTCCTTGCGGCTGACGGCGTTGGTGGCGTCATATAGCCCGCCCAAACCACATTCGAGCACGCACCAAAGGCACCCTTCGCCCGCAAACATGGCGAGCGCGGCGCACACCTCGGTTTCAAACTGCGAGGGGGCGTCCTCCATACCCTCCGCCGCCGTGCGCGCGAAAGACAGATAGCTTTGCAGAATGCCGTCAGCGGCGGGACGACCGTTTACATAAAACTGATCGGAGTAAGAATATACGGGCGGCGATGTAAAGCAGCCGACCGTAAATCCCGCGGCGAGCAGTATGTTAGTAAGATATGCGCACACCGAGCCCTTGCCGTTGGAGCCCGCGACGTGTATTATTTTAAGTTTTTTATCGGGATCGCCGAGGCGGCGGAGCAGTTCTTCGGCACGCGCGGTGCCGAATTTACTGCCCTCCCTTTTGCCTATTTTGGGATTTTCCATAAAAAAACGGGCGCAGAATGCGCCCTTTTAATAGTTGAACAAACAATATTGGGACGCGCACAGCCACCGCGGTTTTTATCCTTCGTGCGCGGGCTGTCCTACCCGCGCCACTTTACGCAACTGTACTTTAAGGCATTATAACACACCCGTGCGATTTTTGCAATAATATTTTGCAAAAAAATATGCATACTGTCTGTATATGGCGCTCATTTTTATAAGGACGGCGATAATCTTTATTACCCTGCTGCTGTGCATGAGACTGATGGGCAAGAGCCAGATAGGCGAAATGCAGCCCTTTGAATTCGTAATAACCATGCTGATAGCCGAACTTGCCTGCATACCCATGGCGGACAGTTCGATACCGCTGATGTACGGCATAGTTTCGGTGGTTACGATATTCATACTGCACCAGGTGGTGTGGCTACTCGATTTGTGGTTCAAACCCATGAAGACGGTTATCTGCGGCAAGCCTTCGCTCGTAATCACGCGCGAGGGCGTGGACAGCTATCAGCTGCGCAAGAACAACCTTGACGTTTCTGACCTGATAGAGAGTATGCGCGTTGCGGGGTATTTCAATTTAGACGACGTATATTACGGGCTGTACGAAGCGAACGGCTCCTTTTCGGCATTAGAGAGAGAGAACAAAACGCCCACCCTGCCCGTACTCGTCATCGACAACGGGCGGGTGGATAAAACCAACCTCGGCATTGCGGGAATAGACAGAAAAACCCTCGACGTTTTTTTGAAACAGCGCAACGCACGCCCGCGGCAGGTGCTGGTGATGACGGTGGACGGAAACGGCAGGGTGTACTTTCAGAAAAAGGGCAAGCACTATTCGATCGAACACATCGAGGTTGACGGGAAATGGTAAAATCGATTATATATACTCTGGCGGCGATAATGCTCTGCGCGGGATTTTTTATATTCACCGAGTTATATGTGAGCAGGCAGTTCGAATATGTGAGCGCCGCCGCCGACACGCTGTACCGCAAGGTTGAGGAGGGCGACGCGACTGTAGGCGACGCGCACGCCGTAATGGAACTTTGGGAGGATAAAAAGAGCAAACTGCACATCTTCATCCCCCACAACGACATAGCGCAGATAGACTATTACCTGACCGAAGCAGGCGGCCACATACGCGACGGCGAAAACGGGCTTGCGATGGCAAAACTCAACGTGGTCATACACCTCGCCCAATCGCTGCCTTCGGCGTACTCCGTGAGGCTTGAAAACGTATTCTGACCGCGGCATATGGCGGCATGAAAAACATAAAAACATCCCGCGAATTTCGCGGGATGTTTTATTTTTATTTAAGATATCAGGTTTCGTCGTTTTAAACGTCGATATTCTTGTCGTCGGTGAGGTCGACTTTGAGTCCCTCTTCCTTTTCGACCGCTTTATTCTTTTTGCGGCGGATGAGGAATATAGTCAGAACTACTGCGCCGCCTATCACGGCGAGACCGACTACGCACATTGCGATGATAAATACAACCTGCCATGCCGTGCCCATGTCGTCCCACCAGGTGGAGTTATCTACGGGCCACGACTGCATGAACGAAGAGCGGAAAGTATCCGTAAGGTTTTCGCTGTCCTCTTCGGTCATTCTTCCGAACAACGCATAGTAATAGGGCTGCCTGTTGGCGTGAACGACTTCGCCGTTTACCGTGCGGGACTCATCCGCATATTCTGCCCAGTCGCCTGTGGCGTCGATAAATTCGTGATAAATTTCGGCGCTCCTCTTGGAGTAAAGATACTCTTCATCCTCGCCCTGAATATCGACATATGCCTGAATGAGCTCATCGAGGTAACCCTCGTCGCCCGTATAGAAGGCATAGCGCAGCGCATCTGTCAGATTTTCGTAGGCGGTTGTGCCGTCGGAATTGGTTTCGTCGCCGTAGGCGTCGATTTCGTCGAACACGGCATTATACTGCTCGTTATATGTGTTGAGTTCGGCATTGGACATCATGTCGCCGTCGTCAGAGGACAGATCGCACGCCATGAGATAGTTATACTCGCTCATACCCTCGGTCTCGGACGCAAAAAGTATGGTGTTGCCGACAAACTCGGGAACGTACCAGCTGGAATACGCGTCGAGGTCGAGTATGCGCACCTCGGAGTAGGTATAAACCTCCTCGTAGGGCAGTTTATTTACTTCGTAATTGTCGGGGTCGGCGCTGAGCGCTATACGATAAATCGAGTAACCGTTCCCGTCGCCCGTCCTCATATAGTACAGATAGGTGAGGGTCTGCGTGCCGCTGCCGCTTTCGAGGGCGGTGGTTTCTTCCCTTACCGCAAGTATGGTTGCGGTGCCGCTGGAAGTAATGGGGAACTCGTTATCGATCTGTCCGCCGACAAACTGACCGAGCATAAGGCCGTTGTCGCCGTTATACAGCGCCCACTGTTCGCCGTCGAGCGTGACGAAAGTGTATTCGGTGTCCTCAGTTGAAATGAGCAGACGATGATCGTTTATGCTGTCATTCTGGGTAATGGCGTTCCAGTCGTCGTCTACGGCGCCGTCGCCGTTGACATCGATACCCCTTTCATCTACCTGACCGTCGCCGTTGACGTCGATGCCGTCTATGCTTATGCGGTACAGTCCGGCAGACGATGCAAGCGACGACTGCGAAGTAAACGTGAGAACGCCGTCTTTATAATACGAGAGTTCGTAAGTTGTATCCGTGCGGTTGATGGTATAAGTTTCGTCGCCGCCGTAGCCATAGTTGAACTGGCTGTATCTCTCGCCGTAAGATATGTTGCCTATGCCGTCGTACACAAGGTCGCCGCAGTTTATATATAAAGGATTTTCGTCGGCGTTATAGTCGACGACATACGAAAAATCGTATTCGTTGCGCTCGCTCGCGTCCGCCCTTACCATATAGAGCTGATTATACCCCTCTTTGATGGCATTGTCGGAACCGAGGTTATACGTAACCGGCATTGTGTAGAACACATAGGGATTTGTGGGATCCTGCGTGTCGAACGAATATTCCGAAACGTTGTAGGCAAGAATGGTATCGACGCCCGTAGATGTATTCACGGAGTGAATGTTTGTAACATCGGACGATTCGCCGTACAGCGATTCGTCAATGACGTAAAGAAGGTAAACATCGCCTCCCTCTTCGGGCTGAACGTACCTGTATTCGAGCGCGGTTGAATTTGAACGGTGATAATATTCGGACATCGTTTCGCGCCCGTCGAGCGAAGAACTTTTGAATTCGAGGTTGGAATTCTGAATTTCGCCCGTGCTGTTGCGCGCCGTGGAAGGCGTTGCGTAATAAATTCTGTCGCCGTAGATGTAAATACCCGCATAGTAATGCGAAGAATACGCAACGAGGGGCACGACGGTTTCGCTCGCGGTGTAGTCGCGGCGGGCTATGCTATCCTTGGATATACGCTGGATAGAGCCCTTTAACGGGGTACCGAAGGTGTTGTCGGCAGTGTTGAGGGTATAGCCGTTGATAAAATAAACGTAATCGTCCGTCTGGACGGCGAAACCGCCGTTGGAGGTGACCTGCGTGTAATTATCGGGGGATACGCCCTCGGTTGTCCAGTTGCCGCAGCCGGCGGCGAGAGCAAGACCCGCGACGGAAATTAAAGCCGTCGCGGCGCATATAATTTTAGTGATGGTTTTGCGCATAATTGGTTAAAATCCTTTAAAATTGCCTGTAAAAACCTTTTAACTTTTCAAAGCTCTAATAATTATACCCCAAATATCAGTTTTACGCAATAAAAAATAAGTTGATTTTAATGAAAATTTAGTAAAAGGAGTATTAAATTACGGAAAAGTTTGCTGTTATGGACATATTGAAGGCGATAGGCGCGCTTTCGCAGGCGGCGCCGCAGACAAAGCAAGGCGGAGAGGAAAAGCCCGCCGCGCAGTCCGCCCCAACACCCCTGCCCTCCGCCGACGGCGGAAATGCGAGCGCGGAGCGCAAAAACATTATGGCTCAGGCGATAATGCGCCACGAACAGCTCGTAAACAGGGTGCGCTCGCGGCGCAAATAGGTTGCGCCGCCGTTCGTCGCGGCGCAAAGTTATAAGTTGCGCTATGCGCAACGTTTACGGTTATGGTTGCGCGCTCGGCGCAAACTATAAGCGCGCGGCACAGCCGCGCGCACTATGGTATAATTGCCCTAACGCCTGCGCTAACGCGCAGGCTCATAACGCGGCTCAGCCGCTCATAACCCATAACTTGCCGCAACGCGGCAATCATAACTCAAAAAGGGCGCGGTGGCGCCGCGCCCTTCAATAAAATATTAACGTTCTAATTTGAGATGACGGGGAAGTCCGTCGACCCAGAGCGGAGTGATTTCCGACTGGATGAGCGGGCGGATGTAATGAATTAGTTCGGGGGTGACGTATGTGCCGTCCGGCGTTATCCATTCGTCGGGCACTTTCTTTTCGACGTTGGCAATTTTAGAAACTTCGGCGAGTTCGGTTATGCACATGTAGGGGTCTTCGGATACGCGTTTGAGGCAGGCGACCATGCCCGTTTTGCCCTCGAACGCCGCCTTTACCGCCGCACCCGCGGAGTTGAACGCTTCGGTTACGTCTATTCGCGAAGTTATGTGCGCCGCACAGCGCTGCAACGACGAAAGCTCTATCGCCCTCGTCTTTACGCCGTACTTTTCCGCCACCTTGCCCGCGAGGAAGCGCGCCGTTCCGGCGAGCTGTTTATGTCCGAACGCGTCGACATAATCGACATGATCGGCGAGCTCGCACACGTATCTGCCGTCGGCAACCTTGACGCCCTCGGATACCGCTATAACGATCGAACGGTTGCCTTTGAGCTTTTCGCCGACGTCCTTTAAAAATTTATCTATGTCAAAGACTCTTTCGGGCAGGTAGATCATGTCTACCCCCTCGCAGTCCTCGCCCTTGGCGAGAGCCGCTGCGGCGGTGAGCCAGCCCGCGTTGCGCCCCATCACCTCTATTACGGAAACGACGGGATAATCGTAGACGAGCCCGTCGCGGATTATCTCCTTGGTGGTTGCGGCTATATACTTTGCCGCCGAGCCGTAGCCGGGCGTGTGGTCGGTTATGGCGAGGTCGTTGTCTATTGTCTTGGGACAACCCATAAAGCGTATTTTGCTGCCGATTTTCTGCCCGTATTTTGAAAGTTTGTCTATGGTATCCATAGAATCGTTTCCGCCGATGTAGAAAAAGGCGAAGATGTCGAGCTCCTTCAAAATTTCAAAAATTTTGTCGTAAGTTGCCTCGTTGCCCTCGATAGACGGCAGCTTGTAGCGGCACGAGCCGAGGAAGGACGAAGGCGTGCGCTTTAAAAGATCCATATCGAGGTCATTTTTGACCTGCGTGGACATATCCACCACGTCCCTGTCCAAAAGTCCCTTAATGCCGTGAACCATGCCGTAAACCTTGTCCGCCCCCCTGTCCTTTGCGGTTTTGAATACCCCGAGAAGGCTGGAATTGATTACTGCGGTGGGGCCGCCAGACTGACCAACAATTACATTTTTCATTACATGTCTCCCTTTCTTATCCGTTTGGATTTTTATGCGGCTTTTCCGCCTTGTTTTATTATAATATAAAAAACAAAAAAAAGCAATAGTGCGGATATAAATTTTTACAAAAAATGAAAAATCTGTTCAAGCACACTTACATCACGCAGCCGGAATAAAATCATAAAAGTGTATTGCGCGGCGCGCCCGAGGGGCGCGCCGCGCAATTAAATACACTCGATTAAATTTCAACTTCTATCTCCTCGCCGCGGAAGGGGACGGTTATTGCCGTGAAACCTATGCGTTTAAGCGCGGCGACGACAGCCTCCATGCCGTCGCAGATGCGCGCGGCATAATGCGCGTCCGAGGCAAAAGAGACCTTGCGCCCGCCCAGTTCGAAATACCTTTCGAGCACGTCGCAGTCGGGCAGAAAGGCGCTGCCCGCCCCGCGCGCCGAAGAATTGACTTCGAGTATTTTTCCGTTTGCTATGATATTTTTAAGTATTTCGTCATAAAGTTCCTTGAAGTCGGCATAGCGCAGCTTGGGGTCGGGGTAGGGCGCGTTGCGCGAAACGTAGCCTATGTGAGCGACAATATCATAGTGGTAGGGCGCCGAAAGGCTTTGCAGAACGCGGCGCAGATAGCGGGAATATGCCTTCTCCTTGCTCTTGTCTGAAAAATATTCGCCGTACCAGCAGTCGGCGCCGTCGCACGTGTGTACGCTGTTGACGACAAAGTCGGGCGAATATTTTTCAATAAGTTCCATATAGCGTATGAGCGAAGCGGGGTCGTCGGTATAGCCCAGTTCGCACCCCGCCAGAAAGACGAAATTTGCGTCGCTCTGCGCCTGAATGGCGCGGGCAGCGGCAAAGTAAGCCTGCTCGTCGGTGTGCGCGGGAGCGCCGTCAGAATAGGTTAGTCCCGCAGGGGGATAATCGTAGTCGAAATGTTCGGATATGCCGAAGTAGCGCACGCCCATTGCGCGCGCCGCCGCCACCATTTCGGCGAGCGGACTGTCGGCGTCGGCAGAGAACGTGGAGTGAGTATGTATATCTGTAAGTATCATATAAATATTGTACCTGTATCTTTTCTCTTTGTCAACAGCATAGGCAAAAAAACCGCCCGAAAAGGACGGTTTTGCTTGCCTATTATTTATGACTGTGCAGCCTGAACGGTGATAGTGCAGACGAGCAGCGCGGCATCGCCGAATTTATGACCGTTTTCAACGAGGAGCACTACTTGCGCCGTGCCGCTGCTGATTTTTGAGCGGTCTATGCAAACGGCAAAATACCCGGCGGAATTGCTTGAACTTGAAGCATTGATTACCTTTACCGACAGGGCGTCGTCCGGCACGACCGACTGATTGAGCGAAAACGCCCTCTGCTCGTGGGACGTGAAATAGCCGCCCGACTGCGAGGGAGTGCTTGTTACATCGGCAGTAACAAGATTTTCCCCGTCATAATCGGGATTATACCACTCTTCCTCCTCGTCGGTCGTCATTGAGAATGTATATGTGTTGTCGCCCGCCCATGTGAGGAAATTGTCGGTTGTGTTGTCGTTGAACGAATACTCCACCGTGATTTCAACATTTTCAGCGGGCATAATGAACTCGTAGCGGTTGCGCTCCGCCGCGCTCTTTGTACATTCATTGCCGTTATAAAGCACTTTATCTACCGATACTGCGTCAAACTCCGGTTGTATGACAACATAAGCGGCAGTACCTTCCGATGCCTTTGTGGTCTGTCCGCTGACGTCGTAAAAATCGGACTCCTCCGCAGTGACCGTATATACCGAAACGTCGCCGGGCTGTTCCTCTTGTGTAGGCCGGCCGTCGCCGCAGGCGGTGAGCCCGAGCACGAGCAGCGCCGCAAGTGCCAGCACAAATGCCGCGACGAAGATAATCACGCGGCTTTTGGAAAATTTGTGCATATTTCCCCTCCTTAACGAAGAAGAGATAATCTCTTCACGAAATATTATATCACCGTATTGCGATATGTCAATAGCCGTTTGCGCAAAAATTTTAAGCGTGCGCGGCGAACTTTGTTCGCCGCGCACGCTTTTTGACGATTAAACGACATATATGCGCCGTTCAATTAAAAGTCTGCACTCCTTTTTTGAGCCTTTGAAGCCCGTCTTTGAGCCGCGCGCGGGGACAGGCGGCATTTATGCGCAAAAAGTGCGCTCCGTCGCCGCGGTATTGGTTGCCTGCCGTTATCCATAAGCCCGTAGTTTTGCGGATGTGGTCGGCGAGCTTTTGCGCGTCGTCGGTCACAGCCGAGCAGTCCACCCACAAAAGATAGCTCGCCTTGCCCTTTACAACCTTTAACTGCGGGATATCGGAAGAGATAAAGCGCTCCGCCTCCATTCGGTTTTCCGCAAGGTATAAATTAAGCGCGTCCAGCCACTCACCCCCTTCGGACGAGAACGCCGCGGCAGTGGCGACCGCAGCAAAGCAGTTGGGTTCGGCGAGTTCGTCAGAATTGAGCCCGCGCGAAACTTTGGCGCGCATGTGTTCATCGGGCACGGCTACGGCGGCGCACTGCAGCCCCGCTATGTTGAACGCCTTTGTTGCCGAAAGACACACGGCGCATATTTTTGCATACTCCCCGCCGAGCGAGGCGAACGGAACGTAATGTTCTCCGGGGAGGGCGATGTCGCAATGAATTTCATCCGAAATTATCGTCACTCCGTGCTTTATGCACAGATCGCCCATCTTTTTGAGCTCTTCCGCACTCCAAATCCTGCCCACGGGGTTGTGGGGATTGCACAGAATGAACAGACTTGCGTTGGGGCGGGAGAGCTTTTCTTCCAGGTCGGCAAAATCGACCGAATAGCCCTGACCGTCATATATGAGGCGGCTTTCGCACACGTGCCTGCCCGTATTTTCGACCGAGTGATAAAAAATGTCGTAGACGGGCGTCAGGAGGACGACGTCGTCGCCGACCTCCGAGAGGCGCTTGACCATGGAGGTTATTGCCGGCACTATGCCCGTGCAGAAGATGAGCCAGCCCTTTTTGATGACCCAGCCGTGGCGGGCGCCCCACCAGTTTATTATGGAGGAATACCACTCCTCCCCCACATCGGTATAGCCGAATATGCCGCGCTCGGCGCGCTCCTTCACCGCCCGCATGATGCAGGGCGCGTTTTCAAAATCCATATCGGCGACCCACATGGGCAATTCGCCCTCGGCGCAATCCCATTTAAGTGAATTTACGCCCCGCCTGTTTGTAAGTTTATCGAAATTGTAATTCATAGACATAGTAATGGGTGAAATACACGCTTCGCGTGTGTGAAATAAACGCTGCGCGTTTGTGAAATAAATACCTGCGGTATTTGTGAAATGTACGGCTGTGCCGTACGTTGCGGCGGGAATTATTTTAAATAATAATCGTCTACCTCAACGCGCGTTGTTAAACGCGCATTTCACGCGCCATTGACAGGGCTTTTTTAACCTGTCGGGCAGATGGCGCATT
>ERZ1643251.2980-NODE-2980-length-16328-cov-46.373318_pt1 | contig 16328 bp, 6 predicted proteins | sample MGYA00579261_ERZ1643251 | MGnify/ENA primary metagenome ERZ1643251 (study PRJEB29033, sample SAMEA4952267) | chicken gut metagenome | biome: Broiler Chicken; feature: Gastrointestinal Tract; material: Caecum | place: Ireland | collected 2018 | study: Broiler...
TTTTGCTTTAACTATAATTGTAATATAGTGATTAAATGATTAAGGGATGAGGGAAAAAATACTATGAACATTGCTCAAATGATGAAACAAGCACAACAGATGCAAAAAAAACTGCAAGAAGCGCAAACAGAGCTTTCTAACGCAGAATTTAGTGCAGTTGCAGGGAATGGAGCAGTTACAGTAATATGTGATGGTCAGGGTAAATTTAAATCTATAAAATTAACAAAATCAGCACTTAATTCAGAAAATCCGGAGTCTGTTGATACTGATTCTGTTGAAATGCTTGAGGATTTGATAGCTACAGCAATGAAACAGGCTACTGCACAGGCTACAGCCGAAATGGAATCAAAAATGAAATCACTTACAGGCGGTATTAATATACCCGGATTGTTCTAATGCAATATACAAAACCACTCGCAAATTTAATAGACTATTTTCAAAGGCTGCCCGGCATAGGCCCAAAATCAGCTCAGAGAATAGCTTTTTATCTGTTAAAAATGCCTTTGCATGACATTGAAAAGTTTGCACAGGCTATGATTACAGCAAAAGAAACTATTCACTACTGTGATATATGCTTTAATATGTCGGCTACAAATCCTTGTGAGATTTGTCAGGCAACAAACCGTGACAACTCGGTCATTTGTGTGTGTGCGGAAACAAAAGATCTTGTTGCAATAGAAAACACAAATGAATACAAAGGCAAATACCATGTTTTGCAGGGGCTTATATCACCTATGGACGGCATTGGTGCTGATGACATAAGAATAAAAGAGCTTTTGCACAGGATAGCAAATAATGACATAAAAGAGGTAATTATTGCACTGAATCCATCTGTTGAAGGGGAAGCAACAAGCCTGTATCTTACAAAATTGTTAAAACCTTTTAACATTAAAATTACCAGAATCGCCTTTGGCCTTCCAATAGGCTCTGACATTGAATATGCCGATGAAATCACACTGGCTAAAGCTATAGAATGCAGACGAGAAGTTAACTAATAATAACATTATTTATATATATAGATTGAAAGATTAAATCTAATGTGATATACTATATATATAAAAAGTGTCAGTAGTATTTGTAAGTCTTGTAGTGATTTAGTAAACACTAGTCAGTATGTAATCAGGTATAACAAATGTCAATAATTATTGATGGTTTTACATCTCGAAATAGTAATCTAAATTCGATGATTAACAACTACATCTCCAGAAAGCAGCAGACTTTGCAAGGGTTGTACCAGCAAAAGGCTGCAATAGAAGAGATGTATAATAATGTTGCATCAGGACTTTTTACTACAAACAACACTATTTACCAGCTGAACAACTTTTATAATACACAAATCCTGAATACAAGTTCTACAATTAATAATCTGCAAGCACAAATTAGAGTAACAGAGAATAAAATATCTGCCCTGAACGGGCTTTATACCTCATACAAAACTACAGTTACTTCACTCGATGACTTTTTAGCAAGTGCAAAAGAATCCTCCAGCGCATCGTCTACTATTGACTTTACCAACACAAATGAAGATGTTCTGGATGTTGAATTAAAACCTGACAAAGACATTACTACACAAAGAATTGAATATGAAGTAAAACAGGTTGCTACATCTACAAAAATCACAAGCAATCTGTTAAACGGGCACAATATTACACAAAACACGCTGATAAAAGACTTATTTGCAGGCCGTTATACAAACTCTAGATTGACCGGCCAAAGAACTGACCTTGATGCTTCTATGACAATGGAACAACTCGGGGTAAAAGAGGGTTATTTTGAAATAGGAGATACCACACTATACATAAGCAAAACAGATACACTGGAAAGCATTGCAAATCAGCTGAAAGCAAACGGTTATGATGCCGGGGTTCAAAACGGACAGTTTTACATTGATTCTAAAAATGTAAAAGATATGAACATCCATGGACAGACTTCTAATTTTGGCGAGATAGTAGGTTTGACAGTTTCAACCGGCGATTTTAGTATCAATGGCAAAAAGATTACAATAGACGATACTACTACAATAAAAGATTTACTCGACACTATTAACAATGACACTGACTATGGGGTTGGGGCAGTTTTTGAGAACAACAGGCTTACTTTGATTGCAAATCAGACCGGTAATGTACTTATTGAAATTGATAAGGGTTCCAGCAATTTTACCAATGTTGCCGGATTTACACTTGGCGGAAAAATGATTACCGACAATCTGGTACTCGGTTCTGACGGTTCCGAGCAAAAGCTGACAGGCGGTAATACCATTTCTTCTATTATAGGAGATATTACCAGCGGTCAATTTACAATTACAAAGACTGAAAACGGAGTAAAAAACACTGCAACAATTGACGTGACTCCGGGGGCAAATCTGCAACAAACACTCAATAACGTTATAAGTGCAATCAATTCTTCATCGCTGGATATTACAGCCTACATAGAAGATGACAAATTTGTTATACAAAACAATGACAAGGGAGCAGGTATCGAAATTACTGTAGAAGCAGGCGACTCCAACTTTACTGACAAACTCGGACTTACTGACAAATCTATTTCTACCGGCACATCAAGTGCGCCTTCTACAGTAACAACACTAACCGGTATTACTAACATTGCAAATCCTGACACAACAAGAGTATCTGCGGGGTCATTTAAAATTAATAATGTCACAATAAATCTGGCAGCAGGCACTCTAACAGAAGCTATTGCAGAAATCAACAAACATACAAATGCAACCGGAGTTATTGCAGAATTTGACGGGACAAATGTTGTATTAAAAAATCAATACACCGGAAACACAAATATTTATGTAGAAGGCGGTACAAGCAACTTTGGAGAAATTGCGGGATTTACTACAGCCAGCTCTAACACAGGTGCGGCAACAATAGGTCAGGTAGGTTCAAAAACCACTTTAACCGGTTCGGAAAATGTAAACGGAAACCTTGTAGTAGGGGAATCCGTTATACAGATTAACGGACATGAAGTAAAGATTTCCGGCGGAAGACTTAGTGATGTTGTAAATGAATTGAACAACAATTATTCCGATTCACTAAATCTGACATTTAGTATAAACAGCAACAACAAGCTTGTAATTACTGAAAAAAGAAACGGTAACCTGCCGATTACGGTAACTAATGTATCAGGTAATTTTGCAGAATTGACAGGTATTGCAGGATATCAAGTATCTGCCGGTACTGAAGAAAAATATGGCAGCTCAAGAACAACTTATACCACAACAAAAAATGTATCCAACTCAACACAAATACTGGATAGTGTTGTCAGTATCAACGGAAAAGAAATCTTGCTGAGCGGAACAATTGCCGAAGCAATTCAAACAATCAATGCAAATTCAGGTACAACAGGTGTAGAAGCTTATATAGATACAAACAACAAGTTTGTATTGCGTAATATAAATACTGGTTCAACAGGTATTAATTTTAATGTTGTTTCAGGTGATTTTGGCAGAGTAGTTGGTGCAGGCTCTTATACAACTGTTGCGGGAACAACAGAGCATACAGAAAAACAGCTTGCTACAGTAACTGGTGCAAATACAGGATTAAACGAATTTACGCAGGTTCTGGCAGGCTCAAAAATCCAATTCGGTACAACAATAATTGACCTTGGAGCCAGTGTCGGTGCTGCATTGCTTGCTATCAACAACAATAAAGAAATCACAGGTGTTGAAGCTTATTTGAACGACTCAGGTCAGTTTGTACTCCGTGCAACTAATGATGAAATGGCAAGTATTTCCTTCTCTGTAATCGGAAGCGGCGACTTTGGCCGTGTTACTGGGTTGGGTTCATATACTGTTGGTGCATCGGAATCAAACGGTGAAATTACCGATGCATCTTACAGCAAACTTGTAGGTTTGAATAACGTAAGCAATTCTACAGAAATAACAGCATCTAACATAACATTAAGCTATGTAAACGACCTTGGTGTCAATGTTTCAAAGACATTCTCTCTTAAAGACGGAACTTTAGAAGATGCAATAAAAACCATCAACGATGCAAACTGGTATGTAAAAGCGGAAATTGTAAATAACAAACTGCAATTTGTTTCCAGAACAGCGGGGCCGTTCCAGATTGGGTTAACAGTAAATTCTATAGAAGGTCAGACTGGTGACTTCGGCAGAGTAGTCGGTATGGCAAATAATGTTACAGGTTCCGGAGAAACAACCCGTCTGGATAAAACACCTGCTTCATATACAGGTGCTACGAGCGGTCTGTCTGCAGATGATGAACTTATCGGCACAAATACAATTACATTGTGGATGAGCAGAACAAAAGCAAATACCGGTACAAATACGGAAGGCGGCAGCGGTGCGCTTGCATCTGTACAGCAGACCATAACATTTACAGATAAAGACGGTGACGGAAAAATTACCCTGCAAGATGCTATTGACAGTATTAATGACGTAAAAAGCGTTACAAAAATAGAAGCATCACTTGAAAACGGTCAATTTGTACTAAGACAAATCGATGCAAATACTGCTGGTGAAGGCGATACTATAAACTTTACTCTGTCAGGCGACGGCGATTTTGCCAGAGTAGCCGGTTACGGCTCATACACAACTATAGGCCAGTCAAATACCGGAACAGTTACCGGCCAGTCCTTCAGTACCTTAAAAGGAGCAAATAATGTTTCTTTAACAAATGAAGTATTGTCAGGCAGTTTTACAATAAATATTCAAAAAGCAAGTTCTACAAACTCTCCTGCCGTTAATTTGTCAGCACAAATAACTATTGCAGACGGAACACTTTCTGATGCAATAAATTCGATAAACAGCCAGCTTGCTGCAGCAGGCATTTCTGTAACAGCTTCTATATCTGATGACGGCAAATTACAATTTAAGTCAAATGTAGCAGGCGACTATAATATTTCAGTTAATATGGACAACAGTGATATTGGCCGTGTCGCTGGTATTGGTTCACATACTACTTTTGACGGTAACACCACTTATACAGACAAAACAGCTGCAAAAGTTACAGGCGGTGTTGGCGGACTTACTCTTGATTCCGAAATAACGGGCGAGGTCCAATTGACCCTGCAGGGGATAATAACCAGAACAACTACAGGTGTTGATACAGAAGGCGGAACAAACAATAATGCATCTTCTGTTAGAACAATTACACTTTCCGGTACTATCGGTGACGCAATTAACGCAATCAATGCACAGTCCCATATTACACAAATAAAAGCATACCTTGACAGTCAGGGCAGATTTGTACTGGAACAAACAAACCAGAACACTCAAAATGAATTTGATACTATATCATTCTCTGTCAGCGGCACAGGTGACTTTGGTGCAATAACTGGTCTTAGCACTTATATTTCTTACGGCGGCAGCGATACTGGTTCTACAACAGGACAGAAAAATTCTTATATCCAAGGTGTTGTTGACAATTTAAAAGGTACGGAGCAGATTACCGCTGGTACTGCAACTATTACCTTTAAAGATAGCGTAAGCAGCTGGAACAATCCAAAAGTTACTACAATGAAAGTGGACATAAGCGGTACAGTAGAGCAGGCTGCTGAACAAATTACACAAAAAGCAAAACAGCTGGGATTGTCACTCGAAGCATATATAGACGATAGTACAGGTAGATTAACAATAAAATCTACATCTTATGGTCCTGATGAAATATCCATTACTGTACAGGATAGCGATTTTGCAAGAATCACAGGTATTGCGAACTATACCATGGATTATGGTACGGTAACCCCCGGCAAATCAACTTATGAACTTCACCCTGTTATTACAGGCGGAAACGAAGTAACCGAAGACACAAGGGTTCTCGGCGGTACTCTTAAAATCGGCGGATACACAATTTCTACCGTAAATAAAACAATGGCTCAGATTGCAGAAGAAGTTAACAATCTGAAAATTGCAGGTGTCACTGCTGATGTAGAAACAGGTTACTTCAGAATAAAGATGATGGAAACCGATGTCAACAATCCGTATAAAATTGAAGCCACAGGCGATTTTGCAAGATTAAGCGGTCTTGGTTCCTATTCTGTAGGCTCTGCCACTTATGTTGACGGTTCTTATACGATTTCTGACGGTACGCCTGCATACGTAACAAAAAGTGCAATGAATCTAAGTGCTTCAACAAAATTTGTCGGAGGCAGTGTTACTATAACACATAGCGACGGCAAAGGCGGTAATGCCTCTTTTACAATCGATACAACAGGAAAAACTATACAAGAAGTCGTTGATGAAATTAATCGTGTCGGACAGTCTTCATCCAGTGTAAACAGTCCTGACGGATATAGTTTAAATCACGTATATGCTTCATTTGAAAACGGTCAAATTGTTATAAGAACAAACCAAAATGAACACTCTATTACTGCAACCGGAGATTTTGCCAGAGTTACAGGGTTCTCTCAATATACATCAGGACACTCAACTAATAAAGGTTCTACAACCAATGTAGAAACAGGTACGCTGCAATATAAGAGTGAAAACAAAAATGTACTGTCTTCTACTACAACATTTACAGATGGAACTATAGCAATCACATTCCAAAACGGTTCTAACGGTGAACGCACAATAAGCACAAACGCAGCAGGAAAAACTGTTGCTCAGGTTGTTGCTGACTTACAGGCACAGGCTAACAACTATTATGCCGAAACCTCTAAAGACGGATATATTACATCACGTCCTCTTATTAGTTTTGATTCTAATACAGGCAAAATTGTTATAGAAACTTACGAAAATACACATGATATTACTGTTACTGGGAATATCGCAAAACTTACAGGTTTTGACAGTGATTATGACTTTTCTATCACTGCAATGAAAGACATTGTAACCTACAACAAAGACGGTGTCCTTATCGGCGGAACGGATATATCTATTTCTAATGGCGAAGCACTTTACGGACAGGCCGGTACTATTGATTTTTATAACGGTGATACAAAAATTGGAACAATAACTGTAGACGCAACTGATGATCTTAACACTGTTTTGAATAAAATTAATTCAATGCAGGTAAATTATGATGCCCCCGGAGACTCATACAACGTCAATTTTGATAATTCATTAACTGCACAAATAGTTGACAACAAAATCCAAATAAAATACGGTGCAGGCATGCAAGACCTGAAAATTTCAGGTACAAGCTCTTTTGTATATTTTTATGGTCTTGGCAGTGAAGATACTGTTCTGAATGACAGAAGCACTGTAACAGAAGTTAAAAATGAGAAAAATGTTTATATCTATTCAAACGGCAGCATAACAGGCTCTGTTGACGTAAAAGATATGATAAGCAACGGTTCATTAACTGTTGGACATACAAATGTAGGACCATTCACAGGTCAAAAAGACGGTGTCTTGACTTTTGTTTCTAATATAAACGGACAGATGATTGCAGTAGGTAATGTTGAAATCCTGGCCACTGACACGCTGGATGATGTAATGAACAAAATCAACAATATGAAAGCTGTTGATGCGATTACACCGGACGGAATTGAAATCAATAAAATTGACGGATTCAAGGCATCTTTCACTGCAGACGGAAAAATCCAAATTACATACGGCGGACAGCAAGGTGCTGTAAGAATTTCTGATACAAGTGGTTTTGCTCAATATTATGGATTGACAGATTCTTCTATGTCGTGGAACCAAAACTATACAACTACGGAAGAAGAACGTGAATATCCAGATGAAGTCGGACAAAGTACAGTTACAGGCTCGTCAAAAGGTTATACGGAAAACAGTGTTGTCGGAGCATTGCAGTCCGGAACATTCAGTGTAACATTAAACGGAAAAACTGTACTTGTAAATTATACAAATACAGAATCCATTGCTGTAATTATGAGCAGACTTGTAGAAATGGCCAACCAGAAAGACGGCAGCGGCCTGTTCTCATATAATGGTGATTTGGGCGGAAACCTCGACCCGTTAACAGAAGACAAATTGTCTTATACTATAAATTCAGAGGGTCAGATTGTAATAACAGGCGGTGTAGAATCTCGTGACGGCGACCAGCTTGTTATAAAAGATATTTCAGGCAACTTTGCAAGACTGACAGGTATTGCGACAATGCCCGATGATTACAAAAAAGATCCTGCTCAACCTTCACAGACTCCGGGTATTGTTGTATCAGGAACTGATTATTATGTTACAACATATAAAGAAACAGGCGCACACGGTACATTTACTTACTCCGGTACTGCAATAAACGGATTAACCGGCAATACTGCAATAACAGGCATTAAAGACGGCGGCTTTAATATTACAACAACTGACGGCAAAAAATGGATTGAAGTAAAAGCTGGGGATACAGTTAATGACGTTCTTGCTAAAATTAATGCTTTGAATTCAAGCATAAAAGCAGTGTTTGACGAAACAAATCATAAGATTTTAATTAGTTCTACTGATAACGCCTTAGCTTCATTAGAATTTACTGATGATACTTCAGGATTTATCCAGCGTGCCGGACTTTCAGCTTCCAGCGAAACGATTGTTGAAAACTATACAAATGAAAAAGCATCATTCGGTCATTCAAAAATATGGGGCAGCGTTGACAATCTTCATGAAGACCATATTCTCGGCAATATACTTGGCGGAAACAATACAGCCTCTGAATCTGTTACAATAAGCAGCGGTGCTGGGTCTGTAAACATAACTATCAATGATGACGAAAGCCTAAGCTCTATTATTCAAAAAATTAAAAACACAGGCAAATATGATGCCGGCATTGAAAATGGAAAATTCTGGATAAAATCTCTGGCAGATTCTGACGAGAGAATAACTGTATCTGACTCTAATTTTGCTCGAATAGTCGGTTTGAACGGTGACACAGAACTTCTTGGCAATGGCGAATTGACACTTGGTTCCTTTGGGACAATGAATTATGAAGGCGGAGTAATTGCAGGTCTTCAAGGTTCCAGCAATATTACCATAGACAGCAGTCTTTCCGGTACTGGTGACGGCACAATAAGAGTAACCCTGAGTGACAAAAACACTGATACTGTTAATGTAAGTTCAAAATCCTTTGAAGTTAATATCGGAAAAGATATGACAGTAGATGAAATTATGTCTGCTATAAAAACTGCTGCTGTCAATTCCGGTGTTCAAGGGCTAAATATATACTTTGATAACAGTACTCATCAGGTAAAAGTCAGCATTGCAGGTAATGAAGCAGAACAAATTACCTTTAGCGGTCTGGATGATAAGGGTAAAGAACTTATTAACAGACTCGGACTCGGTACTGCAAATTCAACAACTGTTAAAAACGGTACAAATATAAAAGAATCTGACGGTGAAACAAGATTGACCGGTGCAATAGAAGGTTTGCACGGTTCTCACGTACTTGGAAATTTAAAAACAGAAACATTTACAATTAACGGCGGTGCTGGCAGTGTCACAATTTCCGTTCAGGCAGGACAATCCTTAAATGACATTATTTCAACAATAAATTCTCAAGCAAGCGGAAAATACATTGCCAATATCAATTCTCAAGGCAGATTCTATATTCAATCTGTAATCGAATCTTCAACAGCTGTTAGTGTATCGTCTTCTGACTTTACAAGACGTGTCGGGCTTGTGGCTTCTAATACAACAGAGGGACCAACTTCACAAACCGAAAACGGCTCTCACGGCGATTTCATTTTTAGAGGCGCAGGCGGAAGCGGCGGTACCGGTATAGACGGTATGAAAGGTTCTACGGTATTTGCCGGATTGAAAAACGGTTCCTTCAACTTCACACTCGGAGAAACCAGTATTGTTACTCCGGACGGTAAGATGATATATCAGCCCAAGCGTACATATACAGTAAATGTCTCTGCTTCTGATTCGGTTCAAACTATACTGGATAAAATGAAACAGGCTGTTGTTGCCGGTGGAAATGTTGATCAGAGCGCACTCGAATTTACTGTAGAAGTGGATGATGCCACAAATAAAGGCCGCATTTACATTAAAATGTCAGGCAAAGACGCATCAGAAATTACCTTCAGCAATGATACATCAGGTTTTATAACAATGGCAGGTCTGTCAAATACAGGTGCAACAACAGACCCGAATTACTCTTCTACTGACCGTTCTTACGGTAAAGCTGTTATTACAGGTTCTATAGAAAATCTTAAAGAATCTCACATTTTTGGCAATATGCAGGCCGGTACAATGCAGATTACAGCAGGCTCCGTATCAACAGTAATAAATGTTGCAGCAACTGACAGTATAAAAAATATTATTGATAAAATTAATAATGACGGAAAATTCACAGCAAGCCTCGATGAAAACGGCAGATTTACAATAAAATCAGTTTCAGAAAGTCAGGCTGATATTACGGTTTCCGGAACAAGTGATTTTTACAAACTTGTCGGTATAAATGGCGGCAGCTGGAGTGCTACGGCAAGTCACACAGAAGGCTCTTACGGTTATTCAAAAATTACGGGTTCTGTATCCGGACTTACCGCAGGACAAAAATTTAATAACGCAACATCAGGAACATTTACTATATCAGCAGCCGGACACAGAACACTTACTGTTTCGGTTACTGCCGGTGTAACTACCGTTCAGGATGTAATTGATTTTATCAATAATTCTTCTTCCAGTGATTTTACGGCATCTTTGGACGCAAGCACCGGCCGTGTAGTTATTTCTACAGATATTGCAAATGGTGCTACGATTAATGTAACTGACGGTACATCAAATTATGCGCAGCTGCTTGGACTGACAGGCGGAGAAATAGATAACAACTCTATTACTAATACCGGTAAGTCTGATACATATTCAACTTTGACAGGTGCAACAACAGGCCTGACAGATGGCATGAAATTCTCAGCCGGTGATTTTACAATTTCCGTAGTAGCACCGGATGGCACAACAAAGAGCCAGACATTTACTATTGACGGAACACAGGACCTCGATACAATTATGGCTGTTATTTCAAATTCATCACTTGGCATAACAGCGTCTATTGATGCCGGTTCGGGCAAACTTGTTTTGCAGTCAAAAACATCCGGAGAATATACAATTGATGTAACAGATGGTACTTCAAATTTTGCTGAAATTACAGGTATGTCAAGAAATAATACGCAAATTCAGCCATCAAAGAATGGTAATACTGCTACTTTGACATCTGACAAGACAGCCGACAGTGCATCCTTGATAGGTTATACGTCAGGTACATTCTATATTTCTTTAACTGATTTGAATGGAAATATTACAGATACACAGAGAATAACAATTTCTTCAACAGATTCAATTGATCAGATTATACAAAAAATAAACAATTCCGGTATTGGCATACAAGCAAAAATAGATGCCACTACAGGAAAAATGGTTTTGACAAGAACATCTTCGACAACACAGGGCGGTATTGTTGTAACAAAAGGCACTTCTGACTTTACAAACAAAATCGGCTTTACAACCGGAGGCACGCAGTCAGATTCAGCCATTGTAACAAACGGAACTGATGCGACTAATGCTAATATTTCCAGCATTACACTTGAAAATGCTGATTTGAATACAAAACTCGGCTCACTTGGAATTACGGACGGAACGTTCAGAATTAACAATGCTGTCATTAATGTAAGCGCAGCTGATACAATAAGCTCATTGCTAAATAAAATAAACTCAAGTTTCGCTTCCACTGACCCGAATGGTGTTACTGCAGAATTTAAAGATAACAAGATTGTTATTACATCTAACACAAAATCCGACAACTCAAGAATAAACATTGAAGGCGGATCTTCTAACATATCAGAGCGTCTTGGCTTTACAAACGGTTCTACTATAAATAATGAAACCCTTGAAAGAGGTCTAAACGCAATATATTCTTTGAATGGTGTGGATTATGAAGCACAATCTAATGTTATTAAACTGGATGGTAAAGGCAACGTTATTACAGACGGCAGCGAAGAATCAATTGTTCTTACAATAAAAGATGTCGGTTCAGGTATTTTGGATATAGGCAGACATTCTGTTGACGAAACATTTAATAAACTTGCTGATTTTGTCAATAAGTTTAATGCTTCTATGGCTCTCTCTAATAATGCAGCCCTTGCTGAAGATTCTGGGTTCCAGGCATTGCTGTCTGCGATAAACAGTGCCTTGACTGATGATATAGGCGATAAGGATAAAATCCAGCAAAAACTGGCAGAAATAGGTATTATTTTGTACTCTACACCTACTTCGGACGGAAGGACAAGACTTTCTATTTCACTTAACAGAGATAAATTTGTTGATACATTTATCAATGATAGCCAGAAAGTTATGGATTTGCTTGTTGGTGATGACACATCAGACCCGATTGATCCTGAGGTTGCAGGTTCATTTACCAGAGTGAAAGCTGTATTCGATGATTCATTAAATCCTATAAGCGGGTATTTTAAAGCTAATACAAGAATCCTTCAAGCTCAAAAGCAGGCAATGGATAAAGAAGTAACCCTAAACAAAGGCGAACTTGCCAGATTAAAAGCTGAATTGGAAATAAATACAGGCTCTGATGAACTTGAAAAGAACAGAGAACAATTAGAAAAATTCCTGAGTGATATGCAAGAACAATATCAAACAGTAAATGATTTAATTAATAAACTGAATAAACAATATTCAGCAACTTTGTCTGTTCTTGTAATGAATAAACACAATCCGGCATTTCAATAAAATTAGCAGACGTTTAATGCTTTAATGTTTTTAATTACGTCATCAATCACGCTATCCCACTCATTTTGAACTTTTGCTTGAAATGGTTTTACACTGTCATACCATATGACCTTACCTTCTTCTACTCCGTACCAGCGGTATTCTCTGTTAAGGTTATACAATCCAAAAGTCTTTACTCCAAGCGCACCCGAAAGATTCAGAATAACATTATCTGTAGATATAATTAAATCCATATTCTTTATTGCTGCTGCTGTGTCAGCAAATGATTTCAAATTGCTGCCGAAGCATTCAACATTAATTGATGGACAAGTCTTTTTGAAAAATTCTTTATCCAAATCATTTTTTAAACAATAAAACTGAATATTTTTAAATACTCCAAATTTTTCTAAGTAACTCCAATCTACATCTCTTTCTTCTTTTTTACCGGATGCAGCACCTTCCAGACATATACCTATTTTAAATTTGTTAGTTTTTATATATGCATTTTTAAAAGCGTCTACTCTGTCTTGTCTAACTGTCAAATAACCGCCTGTTGAGGGAATGCTCTGTGGTGTAGTTTTTAAAATACGAGGTAAGGACATCATAGGTATTTGATAATCAAAATTTAGCTTTTTCAATGGATAGAATCTTGGATAAATTGGAAAATCCAGATTACTTTCTTTAAACAAGTCAAGTAACTCGTCTTGAACAATTGTAATAACATTTTTTGCAAATTTTTTGATGTCATGAACAAATCGAATGTACATTATTACATCACCAAATCCTTGTTCACAATGAACCAGTAAAGTCTTGTTAGCAATATGAGTTTGGCCATTCCACAAAGGTTTTTCAATATTTGGATAGAATGTAGGAGATGTCTCTTTTTGAAATCTATGATCTAATAATGACCAGCCTTTTATAAAATCACCTGTCTTTATTTTAAAAGCAGCATAGTCATAAAAATCGTCGTGTGTAAATTCCTCTTTATGGCTTTTGTAAATTTCGTCATACAAAATAGATGCCTTGTTTAAATCTCCCATTTTTTCATAAGTCAAAACAACATTTCTTGCAATTGTTTTGTTTTTCGGGGCAAGTTCACGAGCTTTGCTAAAATAGTACAACTGTTTTTGTACATCAGAAACTTCTTTATCTTGAGTTGTAGCATAGATTTGACCCAAAGCATTGTAAGCAGGCGCACTTGCCGGATTTTTTTCTATAAATTTTGTGTATAATTCTATAGCTTTTTTAGCATATTTATTTTTGTCCGCATTGTAATATGCTTCTGCTAAATTGCAGAGATTTGCAGGGTCTTCCGGCTCAAGTCTGTTGTAATACAGCAATAAATCTAATGCTTCATCAAATTGTTTTAAATGTCGAAAGCATAGTCCGGCATGCTTATATACAGAAGAATCACATTTTTTACTTTCGATTAACTTTTTGCAGTATTTTGTGCAGGAAAGCCAATTTTTCTTTGCATATTCAGATTTTGCTTTATTAAACAGAAAATCTGAATATATTGCGTATTCGCTATTATATTCATCTATAAAAGCCTGATTGTCAGAATTTTCTTCAATCTTTGTCTTGAGCTGTTTAAAATATTCTTCATAATACTTTATTGCACCATCAATGTCTTTTGCGTCTAAACAGGATTTTGCAATTGCTTTATTTAATTTGTATAGTTCAATTTCATTCATCATGACACAATTATAGTATAAATTTTCAGGCATGAAAATAATATTAATACACTCGTAGACTATGGATATACACTGTGTTATACTATATATATGGAACAAAATGATATAAACAAACTGGATGTTGTTTATGGACAGATTTATGAAGTTTCTATAATGATAGGCCAGTTAATCGATAGAAAACAGTATTATAATCTTGATAATTTTTTAACAGTAAAAGAACAGCTATATACAGAAGCAGAGCAGCTGCTAAAAAACATAGGAAAAGATGTAGATTTGTCGCAGTTTATTGATATTTGTACAAAAATTAAAGATCAAGAAGCTATTAATATCAGTCTGTTAAACGGAATAAAAACAGAACTGCAACAAGAAATCAGAAAAGTTAACAAAAAATCAAAAGTTATATCCGCATACGCAAATGTTGAAACACAACAAGGAAATCTTTTAGATTTTAAACAATAAGTGAATAAAAATACTAAAAATGTGGAATTAATATAATATAAACGTATTATTAACAAAACCAATTATTCATATTAAACTTGTAATAAAAGGAGAATAATATGTCAATATCATTTTCAGGTGTAGGTTCAGGACTTCCAATCAGTGATTGGATTGATGCACTTGTTAAAGTTGAACAGGCAAAAATTGATCCTCTCACAGCTCAGCAGAAAGCATTACAAGAAAAATCAAAGACCTTAAACACGCTATCATCTACATATAGTGCAGTTAAATCTGCAACACAGACGTTTACAGACTCTACGCTCGGCGCATTGTCTGATATATTTTCAAAAGTTGATGTAACGACATCTGATGCAAGTATTGTTACAGCTACTGTTACACAGGCTTCTACACCTGCGGTAATAAAATTAAAAGTAGAACAATTAGCGACTGCTACAGAAAGAAGAAGCTACGGGCCGGATGATCTTCCTGCAGATATTTTTACAAATACATCTATGAAATTGGAAGAACTTGGTGACGTAAGAACGGGCAGCTTTTCTATCAATGGTGCTGTTATAAACGTAAGCCCTTCAATGACAGTAGATTCATTGATTTACACTATTAACAACTCAACAAACGCAAATGTAAAAGCGCATGTTGAAGATGGTCAATTGGTTTTAACAAGTACAAGTGAAGGTGATGAACCGATTGTTGTTCAAGAAATTAACTCAAACTTTGTAAACCTTGCAGGTCTACACGATGACAATTATCAAACACTAGGACAAAATGCAAAATTTACAATAAACGGTGTTGAAAAAGAAGCTTCTTCAAATAGAATCACAAGCGAACAGACTGGTATTATCGGACTTTCACTTGAACTTTTATCTGTAACTGAAGGCGATGATCCTATTGAAATTACAATTTCAAGACAGGATGATGCAGATAGTGTATTGGAAGCACTCCAAACTTTTGTAACCAACTTTAATAAGGCAATTGCTGACACCGATACAGAAACAGCTGTCGGCAGTGACTTACACGCAGAAAATCAGCTTGTGTTAATAAGAAATAATTTAAGAACAATGATTACTGCTCCATTATCGACATCTAATGTATATAAGTCATTAGCTGACATAGGTATTACAACAGGCGATCCTGGATTGGATGTTTCTGCAGATACAACACAGCTTGTTATAGACGAAGAAAAATTTTACGAAGCGTTCAGAACTAATCCGTCTGCTGTAAAGGCTCTTCTCGTTGGAGATATTACGGCTGCAGAAGGTTCTGCAGAAAGAACAGGCGTTATGCAACAAGTGCAAGAACAGTTGCAAACAGCTCTGGATTCACAATATGGGTATTTTTCAGCAAGAAATACTTCTTTGAATTCTGAAATGTCTAATTTGAGCGATAAAATTGCAAAAAAAGAGGATGCGCTTGAAGTTTATAGAGAAAAGCTGACAAACCAGTTTAACTATATGGACCAAATGATTGCACAGATGAATGCTCAGTTTTCTCAAATGCAGCAGCAATTATCATCTATTGGTATAGACTTTGGTAATTCATAAATATAAAATATTTTGCAATAAAAAAAGAGTAAAGTTTTTGCTTTACTCTTT
>ERZ1643251.2981-NODE-2981-length-16328-cov-18.252320_pt1 | contig 16328 bp, 16 predicted proteins | sample MGYA00579261_ERZ1643251 | MGnify/ENA primary metagenome ERZ1643251 (study PRJEB29033, sample SAMEA4952267) | chicken gut metagenome | biome: Broiler Chicken; feature: Gastrointestinal Tract; material: Caecum | place: Ireland | collected 2018 | study: Broiler...
AAATTTAGAGATTATATCAAAGAATTACCTATTGCTATACTTTGTAATGCTTTTAGAGGATAAGGAAACTTGTAAGAAATATAAAAAGCTAATAGAAGATTTTGTAGAGAAAAAATTACATTTAAGCTTAAACCAAAAATCAAGATACTATCCTGCTGCACAAGGTTTAAACTTTTGTGGATATAGAATATGGCCAACACACAGACTACTTAGAAAATCTAGTAAAACCAAAATTAAAAGAAAAATTCGTAAATGGAATAAAATATGGCATCAAGGAGACTTAGACTTTAATATAGTTATGCCTTCACTTCAATCATGGCTTGCACATGCTAGCCACTGCAATACATATAAGCTAAAGTGCAAAGTATTAGACTCTGCAGAATTTATCTATAACGAGAAGAAAGAATATCCTGTGGAAATTGGGGACAGGTCATTTTTTCCCGATTTAGGAAATCAGGGACAGGTCACAATTTCTGAAATTCAGAAATTAGGGACAGATTATGAATAAATACGTTGAAAATAAGACTTTAATCTATTAAAATTATAAAAGTCAGTTCTATATAATAGGACTGACTTTTTAATTTGTCAACTATTCATCTTTTAAATATTTTTCCCAATCCATAAAGCATGACCAATTCTCACTACTAATACTTTAGAATTTTCTTCATCTATTATATAAAACACTATATAATTTCTCACATTAATTTTTCTAATATTTTTATGTCCGGTTAAATTTTCACTTAATATAGGCATACTTCCTGCTATATTTTCCAAATCTTTCAATCCTTGCTTAAATAGAATCTTATATTTGTCCGCTACAATATCTCCTGCCAAACTAAATTATATGTATGAAATAATATTTTCTAAATCTCGTTCAGCTGTTTCTGAAATTAAAACGACATATTTTTTCATGAAATTACTCCATTCTTTTTATATATTATCAATTTTGGTAAAGATTTCATCTAAAGAAAACACCTTATTTGTTTTTATATCATCTAAACCTTTTTGTAGTTTTTCCTTTAAATCCTTTTTACTCTCTATTGTCACGCTAACTGGAGCATCTGTATCTACGTATGATAATTTTAAATATTCAATAAAGTTAATAACTTGATTTGTAAGTTCCTCTGGTAAAGTTTCAATTTCATTATATAATTTTTGTTTTTCTATTGACATATTATTCCCTACATAAATCAATTTATATTATTATACCATTTTTTCATCTTTTTATCTATGAATAATAATATTATTTCAAGTAGCAACTTATATCTCTAATATAAAGTAATTATAACATATTTTTTATAAAATTTAAAAGCATTATCCTCTATTTTTAAGATAATGCTTTTCATAAACTTTAATGTTCATCATTTTATTACTTACTAAAATTTACTGTTTAATGTGTTTATGGCTTTTTAGCCAATGGAATAAAACTTCTTTGATACTTCCTATAATATGTCCGTGAACATATTTTATTAGGAGAAAAATTCTTTTTTTGAATTTTTCGTTGTATCGAAGTGCGACCAAGACCGGACGGAACGAATTGCCGCTGTTCCAATTGCCATTGTTGTTGTTGAAATAGAACATGCCAGCATTCGAGCCATTGCTGTTATTGCCTCCGCGCTCGAAGAAAGGATTGCTCGAATAAGGAAAGTTAGAGAAATAGTTCTATCCCTTTAAAATTGTATCAAAAAAGTCTTGCTCCGCAAGACTTTTTTGTAAGAAGTTTCCAATCTCAAAATTTACTACCCGTAATTCGCATTGGGAGGTTTAAATTATTCCCGCCGAGTTAAAGGCATATTTTGTGGTCACATCAAAGTGAAACCAAGACAGGACGGAATGAATCGTAGCTGCCATCTCTGCCACCTTCGCACCAATAAAAGCAGAACACGCCAGCGCCAGAGCCGTAATCCCAACCGCCTCCGCGCCCGAAGAAAGGAGTGTTAGAATAAGGAAAGTTAGAGCAATCGTCGTACCACGATTGGTTATTGCTATCGTATCCGTTCGATGTTTCATATACTGCATCTCCGTATACCCCTGCACTCGCATTATAATTCGCTTGTCTTGTATCTCCAGTTTCTGGTGTATACACATTCTTTGTCTTTGCATCTGTACTTGTATATAAGCTATTTCCATTTGTCGTTAAGCTACTATTTTTGTTGTCCACATATGCTGCTACATATTCCCATGTTCCTCCACTCATATCATATACTCCATACACGGTTCCTGTTGTACTTGCTTTTACTCCTTGTGTACCTGTATAATCATTTGTCGTTCCTACATCTCTTTCTGCACTTGCACTATTTCCTGCTGAACCGGTTATATAGCTACTACTATTATTTATCCATACTTCTTCGTTTTCTTTTCCATATTTACTTTTACTTAGGTATGCTACTGCTCCCCATTCATCATTTTTCATCATATGACTATTTAGTGTACTATTGTATGCTTTACATACATCATATATATTACTTATTGTTATACCTCTCCAGCTACTTACTCCTGGTACTACTTGTAGCTTTTTATCTGTTCCATTATATTCACTATTTTCCACATCTGTTGTTGCTCCTACTGGGCTTGCTTCGAATTTTGCTACCCATATTCCACTTACTGTTTGTCCATAATTAAATGCTGGATGTATATTCCAATTTCCTTGCCTGCTTGCATTTTGGAATGTTTTCCTCCCTGTACTTGTTTCACTTGTTAGTCCTTTCATGAACTCTACTTCTATTTTTCCTGCTGTTGTACTATGATATCCACTTGTTATACTATATGCGAATCTTGGTATCCATACCCACATACTTCCATCACTTGTTTTTGCATTTGCCCACTTCTTTGCTGAGTAATCATACCAGTCTGGATCATCTCCTGTTGTTTCTACCCAATCATTTGTATTGCTATCCCATTTTATTGGTGTCATTTGGCTTGCATAATATTGAGGTGTATTTACTCCTTCTGAATCACTGTATTCTCCACCTATTGGTTTTTCTGGTTCCTCCGGTGTGCTTCCTCCACCTATTGTATTTAACATATTCCCCATATAATCTGCTAATTCATTCATCTGTGTTTGCTCATTTATAATTGCTTCATTTGTCTTATTGGCTGCCTCTCTGGCTTTTGCTATTATTCCATTATCACTAAATACCAAGCTTATTGTTATTCCTGCTAATATCAGCAACACTACAATTGTTACAACTAACGCTATTAATGTTATTCCGCTTGTTTTCTTGCTGTTTATTCACATTTAGCAAATTTTTAATTTTTGACCCATTAGCCATGTTTAATTCTTTTTTGCTTTTTACCTTCATCTTATTTTCCTCCCATTTACTTCTTTTGTTATTATTATCTCTTTTTTCTTATTTTAATCATTTTATTAAATTTTAACCTTATTTATATTTTTATTCATTTCAAATTTTGAAATAATATTTTTAGGAATAATTTATTCTTATTTATGTGTCATACGGAACAAATATATCATTTTATTGTTAATCAGTCAACATTTTCGTATTCTTTTTATATTAAATTTTTATTACCTCATATTTTTGCACTATTTATATCTATCAATCATACAATTAATTAGGTGATTTTATGAAAGATTATAAATTAGCAATTGTTGGTGCTACAGGTGTAGTTGGTAGAACCGCTCTAAAAGTATTAGAAGAGCTTAACTTACCAATTTCCGAATATGTACTATTTTCTTCTAGTAAGTCCGCTGGATCAAAAATACGTTTTCAAAATAAAGATTACATAGTACAAGAATTAACAGAAGAATCATTTAAAAAAGAACATTTCGATTTTGCTATATTTTCTGCAGGCGCTAGTACATCCAAAAAGTTTGCACCTATTGCCGCTTCTACAGGTTGTATTGTAATAGATAACAGCAGTGCTTTTAGGATGGATGAAGACGTACCACTTGTTGTACCGGAAGTAAACCCTGAAGAAATTTTAAAAAACAAAGGTATAATTGCAAATCCAAATTGTTCTACAATTCAAGCTGTTGTTGTATTAAAACCTTTAGATGATGCATATAAAATTAAGAGAATTGTTTATTCAACATATCAAGCTGTATCAGGCGCAGGTAAAAAAGCTATTAACGATTACGAAAACGGTATTCAAAAACACATTAATAAGTTACATACCTATAATTTAGAAAAATTCGATTTTGACATTTTTGATAATTGTATTCCTCAAATAGATGTTTTTGAAGATAATTTATATACCAAGGAAGAAATGAAAATGATAAATGAAACAAGAAAAATATTAAAAAATCCTGATCTAAGTATAACAGCTACTGCTGTAAGAGTTCCTGTTATTAATTGTCACTGTGAAAGTATAAACATTGAGTTTGAGAAACCTTTTTATTTAAGAGAGGTAATTAACATTTTAAAGTCATCTATCGGAGTTAGAGTAAAAGATACTCCTCAATACCCTATTCCTATAGATGTATCTGGTCATAACAATGTTTATGTAGGTAGAATTAGGCGTGATAACAGCATTAATAATGGATTAAATCTATGGGTTGTAGCTGACAACATAAGAAAAGGTGCTGCAACTAATGCAGTACAAATATTAAAAGATTTAATATGCTTACAATAATTGGAGGTGTTTATGTCTAAAAAAATACTTTTTAAAGGTGTACGGTACTGCTATTGCCACACCATTTGATGAAAGCGGTATTAACTTTGAAGAATTTAAAAAACTTGTTGAATTTCAAATAGTAGAAGGCGCAGATGCCATTATTGTATGTGGAACTACTGGCGAGTCATCTACTATGTCTACTAATGAAAAAGAAGATTTAATAAAGTTTACAGTAGATATTGTAGATAAAAGAATTCCTGTTATTGCAGGTACAGGCGGAAATAATACGGCCAGTGTTATAGAACTTTCTAAATACTCTGAAGCTGTGGGAGTAGATGGTATTTTAGTTGTAACACCATACTATAACAAAACAACTCAAGCTGGTTTAGTTAAACATTATTCTGAAATTGCTAACTCTGTGGATTTACCTATAATTCTTTATAATGTACCAAGTAGAACAGGATTAAATATTCTTCCAGAAACTTGCTTAGAGCTATCTAAAATAGAAAATATTGTAGCTATAAAAGAAGCTAGCGGCAATATTTCTCAAGTTGCAAGAATCGCAGAATTGTGCAAAGATAATTTAAACATATATTCAGGAAATGATGACCAAGTAATTCCTGTTTTATCACTAGGTGGATTGGGTGTAATTTCTGTACTTTCAAATATCTATCCTAAATTTGTACATAACATGGTAATAAATTATTTAAATGGAAATTGCTCAGAGGCACTTTTGTCTCAGCTAAATAGTATGAAATTAATAAATACTTTATTTAGTGAAGTAAACCCTATTCCTATAAAAGAAGCTTTAAACATACTTGGATTTAATTTTGGTAAGCCAAGGCTTCCACTTGTAGAGATGTCAGAAGATGGAAGAATAAAATTACAACAAATCATTGAAAATTTCGCTAAAAAAACTTAATATTTTATTAATATCTAACTACTCGTAATAATTTGTGCTATAATTAATTTATAAAAAAAGGAGCAAAAGATGAACGGGGATAATCTTAACGAAACAATTAAAGGTTGCACAGAATTTAACGAAATTTTGGGTGATATATTATCTAACGAAACAGTACAGGAAATGCAAAAATACATACAGCATGGAGATGTATCTTGTTACTTACACTGTTACTATGTTTCATATTATACTTATTTAATTTGTAAAAAATTAAAATTAGACTATAAATCTGCTACACGTGGTGCTATGTTACACGACTTATTTTTATATGATTGGCATACCACCTCGCCAACAGATATTAATGAAAAAGGTACCCATGCGTGGGCACACCCAAGAATTGCTTTGAAAAACGCATCTAAAATATTTGATTTAAATGATATAGAAAAAGATATTATAAAAAATCACATGTGGCCTGTTACAATAAAATTCCCCAAAACTCGAGAAGCTTTTATAGTTTCTTGCATGGATAAATATAGTGCTACTGCTGAAACATTTATGAATTGTAGAAATAAAATAACTAGTTCAAAAATATATAGATATGCGTATGTTTTTCTTGGACTTTTTATATTTAGAATTTTTTAGTTTATAATTTATATAAAAGTATAAACATTTTACTAAATAACCATCTATATAATTTTATATGGATAAGAATTTTATAAATGTAATTTGCATATAAATAGGTAAAAGAATTTTTCTTTTACCTATTTTTTGTTTTTGGAGGTCATTATGATACGAATACTTGTAAATGGATCTAATGGAAAAATGGGGCAAGAAGTTATTAAAGCCATTTCAAAAAGTAATGAATTTTATTTATTTGGTGGAATCGATAAAATTCAACGAGACAATTCTAATTACCGTACGTATTCATCTGTATCAGAACTGTGTTCTTTAGATAGCATTTCAAAGGCTTCTAGCAAGTCAAATACTTTTGGGAAACCAGACGTAATAATAGATTTTTCTGTTCCCGAAGCTAGCCTTGCTGTAGCCAATTATGCTATTAATTCTAATATTCCTATAGTAATTGCTACAACTGGTTTTTCCAAAGATGAATTAAATCAAATTAAAGATTTTAGCAAATCTATACCAGTATTTCAATCTGCGAATATGTCATTTGATATTAATATAATGAAAAACACCGTTGCTAACCTTGCTACACTTCTTACAGATGATGACATAGAAATTGTTGAAACACATCACAATAGCAAGCTTGACTCTCCTAGTGGCACTGCCATAATGCTTGCAGACAGTATAAATAGGAAATCTGATAATAAATATACATATATATTCAATAGGCATGATAGTAGGCAAAAACGCGAGAAAAATGAAATTGGCTTTTCTTCTATTCGTGGAGGTAATATTGTTGGAGAACACAGTGTTTTATTTTTTAGTGACGACGAAAGCTTAGAGATAAAGCACATAGCTTACTCTAGAGCAGTATATGCAAAAGGTGCTTTAAAAGCCGCTAAATTTATTATAAATAAGCCTGCTGGCTATTATACAATGAATGATCTAATTGGATGATTAAGTTGAATAGTTTAATTGTATGATTTGATTTAATAATTGAATTAAACAATTTGATTTTATGGCTTACATTAAAAAATATTTTTCAGCGTAAATTTGTCCTTTTCTTCTATATGTTGCAGTAAGAATATACAGCTATCAATGTTTTCAATTGCAGTGTTATATTCTTCTGCACTTATATTAGATTTCGCTTTTATTAAAGCTTCAGAAACTTTTTCGAGCTCATCATGTTCAATATAATATGCAAGTGTTTGATATTTTTTGTCCCAAATTTCTTTGCTTTTCGAAATTGCATTTTCTATTTGCTTTGAATCTTCATTTTCTAAAATTTTAGTGCTAACTTCTTGCAAATTACCACTAACTTCTGCCACAGCACTTTTTGTGTTGTTATGAGTTAGTGTATTTCCTACTATAATTGCAATAACAATTATTATACAAATAACTAGTTCTTTTTGCATGCAGTTCCTCCTATCCCTAATTTCCAGACTTTTTTTGACAGAATATTTGGTTTCCGCCGTCAAATGTAACTATTAGGGCTTCTTCTGGTTCCATATTAAATTTATTAACCTGTTTTTTTAGCCAATTATAGTCCTTTCCTATATTCTTTAAATTTTGATACATTACTTTTCCATCAACAACTAAATCATATGGAATTCCTTCATATTCTGGCATAATATTAAAGTCTTTTGGTGTAGTTGTTCGTTTATCTGGCTTTTGAATTACAGTAACTTGTCCACTTGTTTCTAATATTGCATATTCTACGTCTCCTAAGTTTACAACATTACTACTTCTTAGCCTTTCTTGGAGTTCATTTAGAGTAAATCTTTCTTTTTTTAATACTTTCTCGTCTATTTTTCCTCTATATATTAAAATAGCGGGCTTTCCACATAATATTTCTCTTACTTTCATGCTTTTCAAATTTATAAAAGAAATTATTAAATGCATGACAAGCAATCCTAATATTGGTATTATTCCGTTACTTATTGGTATACCTATTTCTGCCATTGGTACTGCTGCTAAATCTGCAATCATTATTGATATTGCAAGCTCAAATGGTTGAAGTTGCCCAATTTCTCTTTTTCCCATCAGTCTCATTACAATTAAAACAATTATGTATAATACAATACTTCTAAAAAAAACTATTAACATACTCTTTCTCCTATCTTAATAATTTCTATATATTTTTTCTTCTTATTCTCTATAATTACTTTAATTTTTTTATATTCATTTTTCTTATCTTTGCTTTAATTTTTTATTTTCTCTTTAAAACTTTTTATCTTCCCTTTAATTATTTTCTTTTTATATTCCAATATTATTTTGAACATTTCAATTTATTTTATTCAAAATATGTATAAAATAAAAATTTTTATAAATAATAATTTTGTAATGAATAATATTTTTTTATATGTACATAATAGAAAATGAACCCAATAACATTTAACTATGTTATAGAAAATAAGGAGGTTTTGATATGTCAGAGGATGTAAATAGTAGGTCTAAAGGAAATAGCAAAAGTACTGTATGGCAAATACTTGGAAGATTAGTAACAGCCGCAATTGTTCTTGCTATAACTGCATTCTTTACACCAGGATTTCATATTAACAACTTTTGGGCATTAGCTGCAGCAGCTGTTGTTCTTACTATTATTGATTATTTAATTGTAAAATTTACTGGATTACATGCAACACCTTTTGGTAAAGGTTTTGTAGGATTTATTTTATCCGCTGTAGTTTTATATGTTACTCAATATTTTGTAGCAGGATACGCTGTGTCTTGGATGGCTGCAATTATAGGTGCTTTAGTTTATGGTGTAGTAGACTACTTCCTACCAGGAAACCAAACAATGTAGTTGGAAATTGAGATCAGATCTTAATTTCTCATTTGCAGAAATTTTTGGCAGATCATTAAAAACAAAAGAGGAGAATTTTTAAATATTCTCCTCTTTTATTCTATTTGCTTTATATTTCATCGTTTTTCTTTGTTTTTTGAAATTTAGACCTGTCCCTATTTTCCCGAATCGGGAAAAAATGACCTGTCCCCAATTTCCAAATTATTTTTTATTCCAATTTTCTTTATTTGTTTGACGTTGTCTAGCAATAGCCAAAGCATATTCTGGTACATCGTCTGTAATTGTAGAGCCTGCTGCAACGAATGTGTTGTCTCCTAACGTTACTGGCGCTACTAAATTTGTATTTGAACCTATAAATGAATGGTTTCCTATTATTGTTTTACTCTTGTTGAATCCATCATAGTTACACGTAATAGTTCCACATCCAATGTTGCATTTTTCTCCTATCTCGCAGTCTCCCATATATGATAAATGTGGCACTTTTGTTCCTTCGCCTATTATTGCTTTCTTTATTTCTACAAAGCTTCCTATTTTTACATGATTTGCTAATTTACAACCTTCACGAATATATGAGTTTGGTCCTATTTCGCAATCTTCTCCAATTATAACTCCTGATTTTATAGTTGTATTTGGATGTATTACTGTATCCATTCCTATTTCAACGTCATCATAAATATATGTAGTATTTGTATCTTCTATTGTTACACCTTGTTTCATAAGTTCTGTATTTATACGCATTTGTAAAACTTTTGTTAATATTCCTAATTGAACTCTATCATTTATTCCTAATATTTCTGTATTGTCTTCTACAAGTACTGCACCTGTTTTTAGCCCGCTATCATTCATTATTTGAATAACATCTGTAATATAATATTCTCCTTGTTTATTGTTAGGTGTTATTTTTTCTAAGGCATCTAATAAAGCTTCTATGTCAAAACAATAAATTCCTGCATTTATTTCTGTTATCTTTCTTTGCTCTTCTGTAGTGTCTTTTTCTTCTACTATTCCTTCAATGTTTCCGCCTTCATCTCTTACGATTCTTCCATATCCTGTTGGATCATCATAAATAGCTGTAAGAAGTGTAGCATATTCTTTATTTTCTATACTTTTTTCTATTAATTTATTTAATGTTTCTGGTCTTATTAATGGTACATCTCCATTTAAAACTAAAACTTTTCCTTTTTTTCCTTTTAAAAATTCTTTAGCTTGCATTACTGCATGACCTGTTCCAAGCATTTCATCTTGGAATGCATATTTTATATTATCTCCTAATACTTTCATTACTTCTTCTTTTTTATAGCCAACTACTGCTACTATATCTTTTACTCCAGCCTTTTGAGCGTTTTCAACTGCTCTTTTTACAATCTCTTTTCCATATATTTTTTGAACTAATTTTGAATTTTTAGATTTCATTCTTGTTCCTTTACCTGCTGCCATAACGATTGCAATAATATCATTTTCCATCTAAATTCTTCCTTTCTTAAATAAAAGATTTTTATATATGTTATGCAAAATATTTTTTTGCAGTGCATATACAATAAATCTTAAGAATATAATTACATATATAAAATGCTTTAGTTATTTTATCACAACATTTTTTTAATTACAACTTTTTTTAATTTTTAGTCATAAGTTTTAAGTTGCCTAATATACATTAAATAAAGTTTAGTACAAACATTTTTCTTAAGGGGGTTAATAAGTTAATGGAAGAAAACTTAAAATTATATCAAGATATAGCAAATCGTACAGATGGTGATATTTACGTAGGTGTTGTTGGTCCTGTAAGAACTGGTAAGTCTACTTTTATAAAAAATTTTATGGATTTATTAGTTATTCCAAACATTAACAACGAATATAAAAAAGAGCGTGCACGAGATGAATTACCTCAAAGTGCTGGTGGCAGAACAATAATGACAACAGAGCCAAAATTTATTCCAAATGAAGCTGTTGATATTACAGTAGGCTCTAATTTAAATTTAAAAGTAAGGCTTGTAGACTGTGTTGGTTATTTAGTAAACAATGCCATTGGTTACCTGGAAGATGATATGCCTAGAATGGTAAAAACACCTTGGTTTGAAGAGGAAATTCCTTTTGAAGAAGCTGCTGAAATAGGAACTCGTAAAGTTATAAAAGAACATTCTACAATTGGTATTTTAGTTACTTCGGATGGAAGTATTACAGATATTCCAAGAGAAGATTACATAAGCGCTGAAGAAAGAGTTGTTAACGAATTAAAGGAAATTAATAAGCCTTTTGTTATTGTATTAAATACAGATGACCCATATTCTGAATATACAAAAAGTTTAGCAAAGAAGTTAGAAGACAAATACCAAACTCCAGTAATTCCAACCGATTGTGCTAACCTTAGCATTGACGATATTAATAATATATTTGGTAAAATTTTATATGAATTTCCTATTGAAAGAATGAACATTACCTTTCCTCGTTGGGTTGACAGACTTTCAAATGATCATTGGTTAAAGAAAGAATTATTTTCGGAAATAAAAAATGCTTTCAAAGATGTAAAAATTTTAAAACAAGTTGATTCTTGCTTAGCAACTATTGGGCATACAGAAATAATTAGCTCTAGCACTATAGATGAAATTAGACTAGGAGACGGCAGTGTTAACATTTCAATAAATTTAATGGAAGACTTATTCTATAAAGTTTTAACAGAGATTTCTGGTGTTACAATTGCAAATGAAGGCGACCTTTTTGCTACGATTAGTGAATTTTCACAAACCAAGAAAAAATATGACAAAATAGCATGTGCAATGGATGAAGTAAACGCAAAAGGATATGGAATTGTTACTCCTACTATGGATGAATTAGAGTTAGAAGAACCAGAAATGGTAAAACAAGGTTCTAAATTCGGAATAAAATTAAAAGCCAAAGCTCCTAGTATACATATGATAAAGGCAAATATAGAAACTGAAGTATCTCCTATTGTTGGAAGTGAAAAACAATCTGAGGAATTAGTTAATTACTTACTTTCTGAATTTGAATCTGACCCTAAAAAAATTTGGGAATCTAATATATTTGGTAAGAGCTTACATGAGCTTGTAAATGAAGGCTTACAAAACAAATTGTCTAAAATGCCAGACGATGCACAAGAAAAATTGCAAGAAACTCTAGAAAAAATTGTTAATGAAGGTAGTGGCGGATTAATTTGTATTATATTGTAACTTTTATGATCCAAATATCAAATATTATATAAATTAACATTAAATTTTACTTCAAATTTATTAATAGTTTGCTAGGTTATATACATTTTAAAAGCGCAAAAAACAATTAAAGAGAATATCTTTAATTGTTTTTATTTATATTTCATTACTCAATACAATTATAGTTTAATGTTATCTACTATTTTTACATCTTGAAATAAAAAGTTCTTTACTTTTTCCCCTGTTATTTCATAAAATAGAAAATCATGAACTTTTTCTCCTGTAATTTCTTGATTCCAGAAGTCATGAACCTCTCTAAATACTTTTTCTTGCTTTGGTGTTAATTCTAGTTTCACCTCATGAAATAGAAAATTCTTTATTTTTGTCCATACAGATACTTCTGTTGGTAAATTACTTACTTCAAATCTCTTTTCCATTTTATAGTCCTCCTTCGTTATTCTTAAACACTATATTATTTATACTACAATTATATTATTTTGACAAGATGTTTTCCTATTTTTGTTTTTACATTTTCATTACTAAAATATTACAGGAACATTACATCTTACTTCGAAGTATTTTTACATTTTTAATTTTCTCTTATTTACTACATTTTACTTTTATATATGTCTAAATTTGCATTTGTGTTCCTAAAAAGTTTGCAGCTGATTGTGCCACTTTTTGCTCTACTTCTGTCATTTTTGTTTTACTTTCTTTAGATAGTAATATAACACTTCCTATAACATCTCCATCAGATATAATAGGATATACTACTTGTGCATTATATTTTCTTTCTTTGTTATCATTCTTAGTTATTGGAATAGATACACCATTGTTTTCTTGACTAGTATAACTTTCTTTTTCGTCCATTATACTTTCAAGCTCTGGACTTACATCTTGCTCTAAAAATTCCTTTTTTGATCCTCCTGATACAGCAATTACAGTATCTTTATCTGTTATACAAGCAATATGCCCTGTTGTTTTTGCAAGTGTTTCTGCATAACCTGTAGCAAATTCAGATAATTCACCTATTGGAGAATATTTTTTTAATATTACTTCTCCTTCTTTGTCTGTAAAAATCTCTAAAGGATCTCCTTCTTTTATTCTAAGTGTTTTTCTTATTTCTTTTGGAATAACAACTCTACCTAAATCATCAATTCTTCTTACTACACCTGTTGCTTTCAAAAATCTCCCTCCTTTTTTCATGATATTGTTATTATTCCTTTATTATACTTTTTTATACATCTTTATAAAATTTTTATAATTTTATGTAAATTTTAGTTTTAATTCTTTATTTTATAAGGCTTCTGTGGTATAATTCTTTTAGTCTTATTCAAGGAGATAAAAATGGACACTAATAAAAATCTGCTTTACAAAGATGCTAGCAAATTTATTTATGATATTTTTGGAAGACCTGAATATTTAACTTCACAAATTGATTTTACACTTTCAGATACAAGATCAAAAGGATATTTGTTTTTACCAGAAAGCTTTAACAATTTAATTCATACACGTGCTGTAAAAAGAATGTCTAGAATTTTACAAACTGGTACTAAAATATATAAATATCCTTCTATGTTCCATACCAGATTAGAACATTCAAAAGGTACATATCATAGAACATTGGAATTAATGTATACTTTGTATTCAAATTCTAAAATTCATAATTTAATTAAAGAAAAAGGATATGAAAAATATATTATTGCCGAATTGGTAAGAGCATTATTGCATGATATTGGGCATGGTCCTTTTTCTCATACCTTAGAAACTGTATGTTCTTTGCCAAAAGGATTTCATGAAGATATTGGTTTTAGACTAATTCAAGAATATCCGGAGTTGAAAGATGCTTTAAATAATATTTATCCCGGATTACCAGAAATTTATACAGAAGTAATTGATAAAAATTTTTTAGGGTTAAATATGATTTTTGAAGGTCAAGTTGACTTAGATAGGGGAGATTTTCTTCCTAGGGATAGCTTTTTTGCTAACAGAAATTATTCTGCAAATGCTAAGATCGTATCAGAACTTTTTAGCAATGTTACAATTGAAAAAATAGTAGATGAAAATGGGAAAACCAAACTAGCACCAGTATTTGCTGCTAACCAAGTTGAAAATTTAGATACTTTTTTTAGAAATAGATTTAAAAATTATAGAGACATATACCATGATCAAGAATGTAGTAGTTATGACTATATTTTTAAATCTTTTGCTAGTAGATTAATTACTAGCAACGAACCATCTAAACTAAGAGAATTTCTTATTCATAACATAGGCAAAACTCCTGATGAAATAGATTTAGCTGAATATGTCGCATTTGATGATGTTGAATATTTAAAAGGAATAATATCTGTATATAAAACAACTTCAGACCCTGTTCTAAAAAAGTTAGCACTAATGTCTCTTCCTCCACGTAATACCATTGAAGAATTTTATTTAGGATTAATGGTATCTGATGAACAGGTAGATGAAAATGGTAATAGAGCTTATACAAATGAATCTGATGAAGAATTTATACAAGATTTGTTATCTCTTCCAGATTCAAAAGCTGAATACAATGAGAGTTGCATATTGTTAAATAGCCCCTCTGCTCAAGATATTGACGAAATAACTCAAAAACTAAGAAAGTTGCTAAACATTACTACTGATGATTTAGAAAGTATTGGTATTATCTCATGGAAAGATAGAGATATTTCCTATAAAGCTATTCCTGGAAAAGAAGTATATGTTAAAGATAGTGCAGGAAAAATATATGAATATAGTAAACATCCAGAAAGAAAAATGCCAATATTTGATGAGACAACTTATGGATTTTGTTTGCTTACGCCATTGCTTGAAGGTAATGGATTTTCACCTGAACAAGTTAGTTTGGCAAAATCTATTATGCTATCATATAATAAAAATAAGGCTAAACAATCTGAAGAATCTGTAATATAAAATAAACAATAGCTCATTTTAATGAGCTATTGTTTATTTTATATTTAGATAATCTATAGGCTATTACATAGACTATTTATTCTTGCACTTTAAAACCTACAATTAATCCAGGATTTTTTTCATCATTTTCTTTAAGAGGTTCTTCTAATGTGATATCCAAAATTGAGTTTTCAGTAACCTCTTTAATTTTATTCCCATTTGTTTCAAAAATTTGAACTAACGGTACTATTACTCCATTTATTTCCGTATCATATGCTAAAGATACTCTTCTTGGCATTCTATTTGATACCATTCTAACATCTTCTATTTCTTTTTTATTTAAAAAATAATCATTTCTCATTTTTCCATATTCAGATGCTTTAAATATTTTGACTGTTCCAGTTAAAGCATCTATATAAGTTTGCACATATGTTGACGTATATGGCTTATATATCTCCTTCTACAATTAATATATCTCCGTTTTCAATATCTTCTTTTGTTAGTTCTTCTAATGTTACTAAATTAATATATTTTGTATTTTCCGATACATATATGTATGCTGGTTCATAGTCAGTTATATTTATTTCTCCTTCATATTCTCCACCAATTTCTATTTTATTTTCATCTATAACATTTTTAAATTTTCCTTGACTATTTCTTTCCAAGTTATCTACTGCTTCATTCTTTTCCTTTATGTCTTCTAGTTCTTCTAATGATGTCATAACATGTGCCGGAACATCTTCTACTTCTTTAACTGGTATTACAAGTATTACAAAAGCTATTATACATAATATTATAAATATTAGTCCAACTATTCCTCCTCCATACTTTAATACTCTCTTGACTTTATCACTCATATTCATTCTCCCCTTATTTCTAATATTTTATAGATAATATTTTTTCATATTATTTAAGTTAAATTTGTAATATAGTTAAATTATACAATACAAACGCTTTAGATACAATATGAGTAACAAAAACGCACTATACTTTTAGTAGAATTTATACTTTTCTAAAAGCATAGTGCATTTATCTTATTAATTTTCTATTTTTTCTGTTTCTTTTTCCTCATCAACAAATACTTTATCATCATTTGTTGACTCATATTGTGCAATAATATTGGCAAGTTCGTTTGAGAAATCTTGTAATATAACAAGCTTAATACTTGGTTGTTTTCCATCTATATAATCATCCATAATATTCTTTAACTTCTTAATATTAGGTAGCTCTGGAGCCAATTCATTTTTGTACAATTTTGCTCTATCTGCTAGTTTTTCTTTAATAGTAACTATATCTTCATTGCTTGCACAAGAAATTCTTTGGAACATTTGGAAGCAATCATAATATT
>ERZ1643251.2982-NODE-2982-length-16323-cov-5.888739_pt1 | contig 16323 bp, 11 predicted proteins | sample MGYA00579261_ERZ1643251 | MGnify/ENA primary metagenome ERZ1643251 (study PRJEB29033, sample SAMEA4952267) | chicken gut metagenome | biome: Broiler Chicken; feature: Gastrointestinal Tract; material: Caecum | place: Ireland | collected 2018 | study: Broiler...
GGCCGTCAGGTTAAGGTCGTCAAGTCCACCGTGGCTGAGTAAGATTTTGTGCAGGAGAGCGGAGGTTCCTATGGGAACCTCCGCTTTTTTTCGCCTTTTGGCTAGGTAAATAGGTTGACGGTTGTAGTCCACAGTGCTAACATGAATATAGCAGATACAGGCGACAGACCGTTTCCGGCCTGCCAGAAAACAAATGAGAGGGGAGTCTGCCATGAAACGATTATATTCTCTGCTGCTTGCCGCTGTGCTGGTCTTTGCCTTGGCCCCGGGGGCCTGTGCTCAGGCCGACGGATATAGCGATCTGCCTGCGTCAGGCTGGGCCAGGGAGGCGATCCTCTCTGCCGGCGAGTACGGCCTGATGATGGGAAAAGGAGACGGGATCTTTGGCGTGGGCCAGACCATGAGCCGCGCAGAATTTGTAACGGTGCTGGTGCGGATGTTCGGCTGGAGTGAAGTGAGCGGAGCAGATTCCTTTACCGATATCAGCAAGAGCTGGGCCCGCGGCTATATCAACACGGCAGCTGCTAACGGCGTATTGGACAGCGGCGGCACCTTTTCTCCGGATAAAGCCATCACCCGCCGGGAGATGGCGGTAATGCTGGTGCGAGCCCTGGGGTATCAGGACCTGGCAGAGAAGGAGGCAAAGGATTATGCCCTGCCTTTTACGGATGTGACGGAGGACCGGGGCTACATCGCTGTTGCCTATGATATCGGTATGGTAAACGGTACTTCCGCCACCACTTTCTCGCCGGAGTCCACTGCCACCCGGGAACAGGCGGCGGCTATGCTGGTGCGGGTTTACGAGCGGCGCACGGCGGACACGGACTGGACCCACGCCTTTTATGCCATTTCCTCGTACAGCCAGCTGGAGCTGGCAAAATCCTTCGACGCAGTGAGCTTTGGCTGGAGCCGTATGACTCTTACCCAGGCGGGGCCTTATCTGGAAACTACCAGCGCCGGTGGGAATGAATATGCCGTACCCCAGGGATACGAGGAGCCTGTCCAGGTCCTGCAAAGTGCCGGGGTAAAGCTCCACTTGAGCGTGTTTATGGACAATAGTTCCGGAGATTTGGCGGCTCTTCTGGGGAACGCCGCCTACCGAACAGCGGCAGTGGATGCCATTATGGCAGAGCTGAGCCGGAATTATGAGGAGCTGGGCTATAATCCTTATACCGGTGTGACACTGGACTTTGAGGGGCTGCGTGCTGCCCAGAAGGCGGACTATACCCAGTTCCTTACGGAGCTGGAGACCCGGCTGGAGGCAGCCGGTAAGACCCTGTATGTGGCGGTACTGCCTGCCACCGCCGATGGCGTTTATTACGACGGCTACGATTACCGGGCCATTGGGGAGCTGGCGGACAAGGTGATTCTGCTGGCCCACAACTACAATGCCATGAACCTCTCTGGCTTTGAGGACTCCACTTACTATCAGACTACGGCTCTTACGCCCATCCAGTCGGTCTACTATTCCCTGCGGGCGGTATGTGATGGGCAGACAGGCGTAGCGGACCGCTCCAAGGTGACCCTGGCCATCAATATTGCCAGCCTGGCCTGGGAGACGGATGAGGGGGGACGCCTGACTTCTCCCACGCCTCTGTATCCCACCACGGCTACCATATACAGCCGCCTTGCCGGCGGGGCGGAGATGGGGTGGTCAGAGACCTACCGCAACCCCTACCTGCGCTATACTACCGAGTCCGGGCAGCACATTTTCCTCTGGTATGAGGATGCCCGCAGCGTGGAGGAAAAGGTGGACCTGGCCAAGCTCTTTGGTATCACCAGCGTGTCGGTCTGGCGGCTGGGGAACATCCCCCATTACAGTGATCCGGGCCTCTATTACGATGTGATGACGGCCCTGCAGTAAGATAATAGAACAAAAAGGGAGCCCGGGATGCTGTCCCGGGCCCCTTTTTGTATGCCGCAGAGGGTTATTGCTTTTGCAGGATCGCCATGAATTCCTCGCCGGTAATGGTTTCCTTTTCATTGAGGAATTTGGCCAGTTCGTGGAGCTTGGCCTCGTGGCCCTTCAGCAGCTCCATGGCCTTTTCATGCTGGGCCTTTACGGTTTCCACCACCATGTCATCGATCTTGGCGGAGGTTTCAGGGGCGCAGGCCAGGGAGGTGTCCCCGCCCATGTACTGTCCTGTTACGGTCTCCAGAGCCACCATGCCAAAGGTGTCGCTCATACCGTAGCGGGTGATCATAGCCCGGGCCAGCTTGGTGGCCTTTTCGATGTCGTTGGAAGCGCCGGTGGTGATGGAGTGGAACACCAGCTCCTCGGCGGCCCGGCCGCCGGTGAGGGTGGCGATCTGGTTTTCCAGCTCCTCCCGGCTCATAAGGTTGCGCTCCTCCTGCTCCACCTGCATGGTGTAGCCCAGAGCACCGGAGGTGCGGGGGATAATGGTGATCTTGGTAACGGGAGCGCTGTTGCTCTGAAGAGCCGCCACCAGGGCGTGGCCGATCTCATGGTAGGATACGATAAGCCGTTCGTGGTCAGATAGGATTTTATTTTTCTTCTGATAACCGGCCACAACTACGTCGATGCTTTCCTGAAGGTCGGACTGGTTGACGAATTTCCGGCCGCAGCGGACAGCCCGCAGAGCAGCTTCATTGATCATGTTGGCCAGCTCCGCGCCGGAGGCGCCGGAAGCGGCCCGGGCGATGGCGTTGAAATCCACATCGTCGCCGATTTTTACCTTCTTGGCGTGAACCTTCAGGATAGCTTCCCGGCCCTGAAGATCCGGCAGCTCTACCGGTACCCGCCGGTCAAACCGGCCGGGCCGCAGCAGGGCGGGGTCCAGTGTTTCGGGGCGGTTGGTGGCCGCCAGGATCACAACACCCTTGCTGCCGTCAAAACCATCCATTTCAGTGAGCAGCTGGTTGAGGGTTTGCTCACGCTCATCATTGCCGCTGATGCCCTGGGTGTCTCGCTTCTTACCAATGGTATCGATCTCGTCTATAAAGACGATGCAGGGAGCTTTTTCATTGGCCTGCTTGAAAAGATCACGGACCTTGGCAGCGCCCATGCCTACAAACATTTCTACGGATTCCGAGCCGGAGATGGAAAAGAAGGGAACATTTGCCTCGCCTGCCACCGCCTTGGCCAGCATGGTTTTGCCGGTACCCGGAGGGCCGACCAACAGCACGCCCTTAGGCATTTTTGCGCCAATTTCCTGATATTTTCCGGGGTTGTGGAGGAAATCCACAATTTCCATCAGATTTTCTTTAGCTTCGTCCTCGCCTGCCACATCGCTGAATTTGATGCCGGTTTCGCTGGCGATATAGACCTTGGCGTTGCTCTTGCCAAACTGCATGGCGTTGCCCATAGGCCCGCCGCCCATCTTATTCATCAGCATCCGGCTCATCAGCTGCCCAATGATAATGAAAATGGCGATAGGCAGGATGAAGGTCAGCAGAAAGCTGAGGATGGGATTCATCTCTGGAGCTTTTACCTCGTCGAACTGGCAGCCGGAATCCAGCAGCCTGTTGACCAGATCCGGGTCGTTAAAAGCGGAAGTACTGTACAGGGCGTGGTTTTCCGTGTTGTCAGTAAAGTAGATAGCGTCTTCTTCTACCTGGACTGCCGCTACCTGGTGTTCTTCCAGCATGGAAAGGAAGGTACTGTATGACACCTGGGTGATTTCCTGCTGCATGATTCTGGGGAATAGGAACGTATTGAGCAGGACCAATACAACCATAACGATAAGGTAATAGAAAATCAAAGGCTTTTTCGGTTTCTGTACCTTTTGCATAAGGTTCTCCTCCTGAAAACTTTTTTCTGCTACTAATGGGTATATAACACCTTTAGATAAGCAATTCAAGAAATTTTTGTGAATAAACAGGAAAGTTTTTGAAAATATGAAAAAATCCAATAAATCTGTATGAGTGGTGGATGGGATGCAGAGAATAAAGGGAGGACGAGAGGAGGAATCTTATGGATACTGAGACCAAAAGACAGGACGACATAAAACAAGATGGCCGTTTTGGGGATCCCCAGCAGCTGGTGGATCTGGGAGCGGCGGTAAACCGGGATCGGCGAGGCAATATTTATACGCTGACAATTGTAGGCCAGGTGGAGGGTCATCAAGTACTGCCGGAAACAGCCAAGGCCACCAAATACGAGCATGTGATGCCGCTGCTGGCTAGTTTGGAGCAAAGTGAGGAAATTGATGGGATCCTGCTGCTGCTCAACACGGTGGGGGGCGACATTGAGGCGGGGCTGGGGATCGCAGAGCTGATTGCCGGCATGCGCAAGCCTACGGTAAGTCTGGTGCTGGGCGGAGGTCATTCCATTGGCGTACCTCTGGCGGTGGCGCCCAAGGTGAGTATGATTGTTCCCTCAGCTTCCATGACCATCCATCCCGTGCGGATGAACGGCACTGTTATTGCCGCACCTCAGACCTTCAACTATTTTGAACGCATCCAGGAGCGTATTGTGAGCTTTGTGGCAAAGAACAGCCGCATCAGTAAGAAAAAGTTCCTGGGGCTTATGCTGAAGACGGGAGAGATGGCAGCGGATGTGGGCAGTGTGATCTATGGGGAGGAGGCGGTGGAGCTGGGGCTCATCGACCGTATCGGCGGACTGAGCGACGCTTTGGATTGTCTCTATGAGCAGATCGCCAAGGCCCGACAGGAGCGCCGCGAAGAAGGAAACGAGCCGGAAAAAAAGCTGGAAGAGAAAAAAGAGAAAAAGGAAAAGAAAGAGAAAAAAGAGTAAACTCCTCCGCTGTTCTGCTGCCAATTTCCCCGGCTGACAATGGATGCGGTGGCAGAAGGCTGAATGGGAAAGAGGCCGCACAGGGAGGCACAGACCAAGCCTGTTCCGGCTGGCGGAAACACGTTTCAGCCACTGGAGGACTTCCCGGGCGCTGTATGGCGTCCGGGATCATTTTTTGCTCTTGTGAGGCAAAAATATTACAACTTTGTTCACGGAAAGCAACTTGTCAAGGGGGTAGTGTTCTGCTATAATACATTAGTTATACTGGACGATTATGCGGCGCTGTGGCGCCGGTTACCAAGGAGTGCGTATGTACCTTAAAGCATTGGAGATCCAGGGCTTTAAATCCTTCCCGGACAAGACGGTCCTTCACTTCGGTGAGGATGTGACCGCCATTGTGGGCCCCAACGGATCGGGAAAATCTAATATTTCCGACGCCATCTGCTGGGTTATGGGGGAGCAGTCCGCCCGCAGCCTGCGGGGAGCCAAGATGGAGGATGTGATCTTCGGCGGCACTGAGAAGCGCAGCCCGGTGGGCTTTGCCCAGGTGACGCTGGTGCTGGACAACAGTGCGCATATCTTTCCTACCATTGACAGCAGCGAGGTCATGGTTACCCGCCGCTACTACCGCAGCGGGGAGAGCGAATATTACATCAATAAGCAATCCGTCCGTCTCCGGGACGTCAACGAGCTGTTTATGGATACAGGCCTTGGCCGGGAGGGCTATGCCATCATCGGTCAGGGACGGATCGACGAGATCCTCTCCATCAAGAGCGCCGAGCGCCGAGAGATCTTTGAGGAGGCGGCGGGTATCAGCAAGTACCGCCACCGCAAGGAGGAAACGGAGCGGAAGCTGGACCGTACTGAGGAAAACTTGGTGCGCATCAACGATAAGATCGCGGAGCTGGAGCTCCAGGTGGAGCCCCTGCGGGATCAGGCGGAAAAGGCAAAGCGGTACCTTCTGCTGCGGGATGAGCTGCGGACATTGGAGATTTCCGTGTGGCTGGAAAAGCTGGAGGAGATTAAGACCAGCGCCATGCGGCTTCAGACGGAATATAGCGCCGCTCTCAAGAACAAGGAAGAGGCCAGCGGCCGCCTGGAAGCTCTGTATGAGGAGAACGAGCGGTTTTCCCAGCGGATGCAGGACAACGATCTCAGCCAGGAACAGGCCCGCACGGAGAGCGCAGGCTATGAGGGTCGGGCGACGGAAGAGGACAGCGCCATTGCTGTGCTGCGTACCACAGTTCAGCACAGCAGAGAGTCGATTGATCTGCTGGAGCGGGAGATGGCGGACCAGGACAGCCGTAGCCAGACTATCCAGCAGCAGATGGCGGAGCAGCGCCGGCGGATCGAGGACATCGACGCCGGAGCCAGAGCGTTGGAGGCAGAGCTGGACAAACTGCTGGAGGAGGCCCGAGTGGCTGCACAGAGTGCCGGCAGTGCCGCCGACGCGGTGGAGGCCCTTCGGGCCCAGGAAGCTCTGACGGTAGCTGCCGCCGCGGACCAGAAGGAAAGACTTTCCGGCCTTGCCGCCGCCGTAGAGCAGATCGAGGAGCGGCGGAAGGCGGTAGCTCAGGAATTGGAGGCCGCCCAGATCCAACAGGAGAGTGCCCGGGAAGCCTTGCGAACAGCAAAGCGGGCCCTGGAGGATGCGGAGGATGCCGCCGCTGCTGCCAAGAATGTGATTGAAGGCCATACCCTGCGGATGGATAGCCGGGTGAAGCGAGAGCAGGCCGCCGCAAAGGCCCATATGGACCTGACCATGGAGCAGAGCAACCTGGACTCCCGGATCCGGCTCCTTTCGGAGATGGAGAAGGAGTACGAAGGATTCAGCAAGGCGGTCAAGGTGGTGATGCAGGCCGGGGAGAAGCGGTCTCTCCGGGGAATTCACGGCCCCGTGGCCAGCCTGATCCAGGTGGAAGACCGCTACACCGTGGCCATTGAGATTGCCCTGGGAGCAGGGATGCAGAACATTGTGGTGGACCGGGAGGAGGACGCTAAAGGCGCTATCTCCTACCTCAAGCAGCGGGACGGTGGCCGGGCCACCTTTCTGCCTCTGAGCGCCATCCGGGGGGATGAGCTGCGAGAGCGGGGCGTGGAGAATGCCCCGGGCTTTGTGGGCATTGCCTCCCGACTGGTGCGCTACGACCCGAGATATGAGAATATCTTTCAGAACTTGTTGGGACGCACGGTGGTGGCAGAAGATCTGGACTGCGGCATCGCCATGGCCCGGCAGTATCAAAACCGTTTCCGTATCGTCACGCTGGATGGCCAGGTGATCAACCGGGGCGGCTCCATGACCGGCGGCAGCGTGTCCCGCAGTGCGGGCATCCTGTCCCGTACCAATGAGCTCCAGACCCTGCGCCGCCGCCAGGAGGCTCTGGCCGGGGAACTGGAGACAGCCCGGCGGGAGAAAGAGGAGGCTGGCCGGGAGCTGGCTGCTGCCCGCTATGCGCTGGAGGTGGCGGAAGGGGAGCGCCGGAGTGCTGAGGACGGTGTCCTTCGCTCCCAGGGCGAGGTGAACCGCTGCAGTGCTCTGCTGGAGAATGCCCAGCGTTCCCTGGAGTCCCTGGAGGGGGAGCAGGCTGCTTTGGAGCAGCGGCTTGCCGACAACCAGGGCCAGATCGAAGGGGTGAAGGCGGAGATCGCCGAGCAGGAGGCCCGGCTCACGGCCCTGCGGCAGTCCGTTGAGGAAAAGCTGGCAGGCCAGAGCGATCTGATGGCTCTCACGGGCCGTCTCAGCCAGGAGGTGGCCGGAAAGAAGGAGGCCCTGGCGGGCCTCACTGCTGAGCGGGACGCTACCGCCAAGGCCCTGGGGGATATGGAGCAGGTCTGCCGGGATATGGCAGGGGACCGGGACCAGCGGCTGCGGCGGCTGGAGGAATACCGGGCAGCCATTGCCGATACCGAGAAGGAGATCGACCGTCGGACTGAGACAGCAGCTTCCCTCCGGCTGCAAAGCGCCGCCTGCAAGGAGCGCTTGGAGGCTCTGCGCCAGGAGAAGCTGGCCATGGAGCAGGAACGGGGCTCCATGGGCCAGAAGATCAAGGCCTGCAACGACGAGGTACTGGATGCGGAGCGGGAGGCCTCCCGCCTGGAGCAGAAGCTCTCCGCAGGCCAGTGGGAAGAAAAGCAGATCCTCGATAAGCTCTGGGAGAACTACGAGCTCAGTCACTCCGCCGCCATGGAGCAGCGTATCGAGCTGGAGTCAGTGCCCAAGGCCAACCGCCGCATCGGCGAACTGCGTCGGGAGATGAGCGGCCTGGGGCCGGTCAATGTAGGAGCCATCGAGGAATTCGAGCGAGTGAATACCCGCTATACCTACCTTACCGGCCAGCGGGACGACGTGGAGAAGGCCAAGGGGGAACTTACCGGTATCATCGAGGAGATCACCCGGGAAATGACCGCCATCTTTGCCGAGCAGTTCCAGCTTATCAACCAGTCCTTCCAGGAGACCTTTGTGGATCTCTTTGGTGGGGGACGGGCCACGCTGGAGCTGGAGGATCCGGAGGATATTCTGGGCTGCGGCATCGAGATCAAGGTCCAGCCCCCGGGCAAGACCCTGAAAACCATTACCCTCCTCTCCGGTGGTGAGAAGGCCTTTGTAGCCATCGCCCTGTATTTTGCCATTTTGAAGGTACATCCCACGCCTTTCTGCGTGATGGACGAAATCGAGGCCGCCCTGGACGACGCCAACGTGGTGCGCTACGCCCGGTATATGCGGACTATCTCTGATAAGACCCAGTTTATCGTCATTACCCATCGCCGGGGCACCATGGAGGCCGCCGATGTCCTCTACGGTGTGACCATGCAGGAGAAGGGCGTCAGTAAGATGCTGACCATCAATTTAAACGATGTGGCGAAGGAACTGAAGATCAAGTAGGGCATCACGCCTGGCAGGACGGATTAAGCGGGAAACTGCTATCATATTAGTTTAAAGGAGAAACAACATGGCTTTTTGGGATAAATGGCGGAAAGAGAATAAGGAGCCCCGGGAGACGCAGACAGAACTCCGGGATGCCGTGAACGAGAACGAGAGCCTGGAAGAGAAGCCGGCAGCGGAATCTGTGGAGGCTGCGGCAGCGGAGACGAAGGTGCCGGAGCAGGCTGCGGAAACCGTGGAGGCGGAGGCCACTCAGCAGGCTGCACCGCCGGCAGAGGAGAAGAAAACCGGGCTCTGGCAGAAGCTGAAGAAGCTGTATATGGGCGACGTGTTCGGCTCCGCCATCAGCGAGGCCGACGAGGCGTTTTTCGAGGATCTGGAGGAGATGCTGATCCTGGCGGACGTGGGCATGGAAACTGCGGTTGATGCGGTAAAGGAGCTGCGCCAGCGGATGATCGAGGACAAGATCTCCGGCCAGGAGCCGGTGAAGGAGTGCCTGCGGGAGATCCTGGCGGAGAAGCTCCAGGTGGGGGACAGCGGTTTGAACCTCTCCACCAAGCCGTCGGTGATCCTGGTGATCGGCGTCAACGGCGTGGGCAAGACCACCTCCATCGGCAAGCTGGCCAGCCGGCTGCGCCGGCAGGGCAAGCGGGTGCTGCTGTGCGCCGGGGATACCTTCCGGGCGGCGGCGGCAGACCAGCTGGAGATCTGGGCCAACCGGGCCAAGTGTGAACTGGTGCGCCAGAAGGAGGGAGCCGATCCCGGTGCCGTCCTCTTCGACGCCATCCAGGCTGCCAAGGCCCGTGGAGTGGACGTGGTCATCTGCGACACCGCCGGACGGCTCCACAACAAGGCAAACCTGATGGCGGAACTCCACAAGCTCCGGAAGATCATTGACCGGGAGCTGCCGGAGGCGGCTTTGGAGACCCTCCTGGTGCTGGATGCCACCACCGGCCAGAACGGCCTTATTCAGGCCAAGCAGTTTCAGGAGACTGCCGGCTGCACCGGCATCATCCTCACCAAGCTGGATGGTACCGCCAAGGGCGGCATCGTCATCGCCATTGCCCAGGAGCTGCGGGTGCCGGTAAAGTTTGTGGGCCTGGGAGAGGGCATCGACGATATGCAGCCCTTTGACGCCAAGGAATATGTGGGCGCCCTGATCTGATGGGCCCCCAGCGGATGTATGTAAGAAAAGAGGACAGAGAAAATGAACCGGATTGACGGAAGAAAATTGGATCAGCTTCGGCCGGTGAAGATCACTACCGGCTTTGTGGACTATGCCGAGGGAAGCGTCCTCATTGAGTGCGGTCATACCAAGGTGCTCTGTTGTGCCAGTGTGGAGCAGGGAGCGCCCCGGCATGTGCCGGAGGGCACCGGCTGGGTGACAGCGGAGTACTCCATGCTGCCCCGTGCCAACCGGGAGCGCAGCCGTCGGGATATCAGCAAGCTCAAGCTCAGCCCCCGCAGCGCGGAGATCCAGCGCCTCATTGGCCGCAGCCTCCGGGCGGCGGTGGATATGGAGGCCCTGGGGGACTACACCATTACCATTGACTGCGACGTGCTGCAAGGGGACGGCGGTACCCGTACCGCCTCTGTCACAGGCGGCTTTATCGCCCTGGCCCTGGCCTGCCGGAAGATGGTGGCGGAGGGTTGGATCACCGAGAATCCCATCCGCCGCTGTGTGGCCGCCGTGTCGGCGGGCATCGTGGGGGATGCGCCTATGCTGGACCTCTGCTACGAGGAGGACAGCCATGCCATGGTGGACCTCAACTGCATCATGGATGAGGAGGGACGCCTTATTGAGATCCAGGGTACTGGTGAGGGCCGCAGCTTTACCATTGAGGAGCAGCAGGAGCTGGTAAGCCTCTGCGCCGGCGGCATCCGGCAGCTGATTGCCAAGCAGAAAGAGATATTGGGAGGTTGCCTGTAACATGAAATTTATTCTTGCTTCGCAGAACCGCCACAAGCTGGTGGAAATGCAGGATATTCTCGCTGCCCACGGGGTGGAGGTAGTGCTCCAGGGGGATCTGGGGCTCCATGTAGAGGTGGAGGAGACGGGCTCCTCCTTTGCGGAGAACGCCATGCTGAAGGCCAAGGCTGTTATGGAGGCCAGCGGCCTGCCCGCCATCGCTGACGATTCCGGTGTGTGTGTGGATGCCCTAAACGGCGCTCCTGGGATCTACTCCGCCCGCTACGGCGGGCCGGAGCTGGATGACAAGGGGCGTTACCAGCTGCTGCTGAATAACCTCCGGGGGGCCACCAATCGGTCTGCTCATTTTACCAGCGCCATTGCCTGTATTTTCCCCAACGGGGATACCATCGAGGCTGAGGGTATCTGTCCCGGCACCATTGCCTACGCCCCCCAGGGGGACGGCGGCTTTGGCTATGACCCGGTGTTTTTCCTCCCCCAGCTGCGCAAGACCTATGCCCAGCTGACGCCGGAAGAGAAAGCGGCGGTGTCCCACCGTGGCAAGGCCCTGGAGATCTTTGACCAGAAGCTCCGGGCGTACCTGGCGGAAAAGAAGTAATCATTTGTTCATTCTTTTCTTTGAAAAGAAAAGAACCAAAAGAAACTTTTGTCCGGGAAATTTCATTTCCCGGGGAAAGGGCAAGTATGAAGGCTCTGTGCAGTGGAAACATACAGGGGCCAATTTCAACTATTATGAGGAAAGGATAGAACGTATGGAACTGACAAGCAAGCAGCGCGCTCAGCTGCGAGGCATTGCCAACACCATCGATACCATTGTCATCATCGGAAAGGACGGCATCACGGAGAACCTGGTCAAGCAGGCGGACGATGCCTTGGAGGCCCGGGAGATTATCAAATGCAAGGTGCTGGAGAACTCCATGCTCACTGCCCGGGAGGCCTGTGATGAGCTGTCCCGGCTGACCCGCAGCGAGCAGGTCCAGGTGATCGGCACCAAGTTTGTGCTCTACCGCACCAGCTTCAGCAAGGAAAAGGACAAGCGGATCCAGTTGGTGCGGCGGTAATCTCCCTTTTACTGTGTTTCAGGGAAGTTTAATATTTGATTAAGGCAAGACAAAAAGGACGGATAATCCGTCTTATATAAAGAACAAGGAAGGTGCAGCGGTGAATATCGGCATCTATGGCGGGACCTTTAATCCCATCCATCTGGGACATATGGCGGCGGCAAAGCAGGCAGTGGAGCAGCTGAAGCTTGATAAGCTGTACCTGGTTCCTGCGGGAATCCCGCCCCATAAGCTTCTGGTAGAGGGGGCTGCGGGCCATGCGCATCGGTTGGAGATGACCCGTATGGGAGTCCAGGCGTTGGAGTTGCCCGACGTGCTGGAGGTTTCTGACATGGAGCTGCGGCGTGAGGGTAAGAGCTATACCTGGGAAACGGTGGAGGCTTTTAAAAAGCAGCATCCGAAGGATACGCTGTATTTACTGATGGGGACAGATATGTTCTTGTCCTTTCAGAACTGGAAGCATCCCCGGCGGATTGCTCAGACGTGTACTCTCTGCGTTTTTCGCCGCAGCAAAAACGACAGCGAGGCGGTGCTGCGCCGGCATATGGCGTTTTTGCAGGAGGCCTGCGGGGCGAAATCTGTATTGGTGGAGTTGCAGCGGGTGGTGGATATTTCCTCCAGCCAGCTTCGTCAGGAGCTGAGCCAGGGCAGGGGAAAACCCTATCTTGATCCGGTGGTGTACGGCTATATTCTCCGGGAGGGGCTGTACGGTGTGAAGAAAGATCTTACCCACCTGTCCCTGGAGGATCTGCGATGCGTAGCCTTGTCCATGCTGGCCCATAGCCGTATTCCTCATGTACTGGGCACGGAAGAGACGGCTGCCAAACTGGCCCAGCGCTGGGGCGCCGATGAAGGAGAGGCCCGCCGGGCGGCCCTGCTCCACGATTGCACAAAAAAGGAGAGCAGGGAACAACAGCTGGCCCTTTGCCGTCAATATCATGTAGCTGTTGATAAGCCGGAAAAGCTGGAGACAAAGCTGCTTCATGCGATTACCGGTGCGGCGGTAGCGGAGCAGGTGTTTGGCCTGAGCCCGGCGGCAGTGTCCGCGATTCGGTGGCATACCACTGGAAAGCCGGATATGACCCTGCTGGAAAAGATCATATATCTGGCGGATTATATTGAGCCTACACGGAACTTCTGTGATCTGCGGGAGCTGCGGCGGCTGGCCTTTGAGGATTTGGACCGGGCCATGCTGCTGGGCTTCACTATGGCAGTGGAGGATCTGGCGGCTCGTGGGATGGTGGTGCATCCCGACAGTGTGCGTGCGAGGGACTATTTGAAAGGAATCATGTCATGAGCAGACAGAAAGGAAAGCGTGAGGCGGAGCGGGAGAAGTGGCATAAGGGCGGAGACCCTTTTGCTGCCGACAGCTCTGAGCGGAAGAAGAGCAGCGGCCTTACCGGATGGAAGCGCACAGTTGCCATTGCCCTGGGATGTGTGGTGGCCCTGGCGGTGATCGTGGCAGGAGCATGGGCGATCTTTGTAAAGCCGCCGGATGTCAGCGAAAAAATCAAGCCCACCAGCACGGACACAAAAGATGATGAGGAAACCTTGACGGAAGAAGGCGATGAGCCAGCTACTGCAAGCGGGAGAAAGGAAGATTACTTTACATTTCTTCTACTGGGAGAGGATACCTCCAGCGGCAGTACCGATACCATTATGCTGGCTTCCTACGACGTAGCCAATCAGCAGGTAAGCCTCATGAGCATTCCCCGGGATACCATGGTCAACGTGTCCTGGGATATCAAGAAGATCAACTCTGTTTATTCCTCCAAGTTGGGGATGGATGGCCTCAAGACCCAGGTGCAGTATCTTACCGGCGTTATGCCTGACTTCTATGTGATTGTTCAGTGGGAGGCTGTGGGTGAGATCGTAGAAGCTCTGGGCGGGGTATACTTTGACGTACCCTTTGATATGAACTACGATGACCCCTATCAGGATCTCCATATCCACCAGGAAAAGGGCTACCGGCTGTTAAACGGCGAGGACGCCATGGAGGTGGTGCGCTGGCGGAAGAATAACGATGGCACCAATTACGGCGATACCACCCGTGTGGAAGTGCAGCAGGCCTTTCTGATGGCTTTGGCAGAGCAGTGCCTGAAGCTGGAAAACTGGACTAAAGTCAGTGCCTTTGCCAAGATTTTTGCAGAGAACGTAGAAACAGATCTTCCGTTGAATAACCTTCTCTGGTTTGCCCAGCAGGCCATGGGGCTCCAAACCGAGAATATTCATATCATGACGATTCCTGGCAATTATAACAGTTATGCCTGGAGCCGTACCTACAAGAATAATCAGTCCTATGTATTTGTCTATCCGGAAGAAACGGTGGAGATGGTCAATCAGTATTTTACCCCCTACACCGAGGATATTACCGAGGACGATTTGCAGATCATGTACCGGAATAAGGATGGCTCTCTGGGTATTACCAACGGAACCCTGGCAGATTCCAAGGCGGCTGTTGCGCCGGTGAAGTCTTCCGGCAGTTCCAGTGGATCCAGTTCCAGTAGTTCTGGTTCTAGCAGTTCCGGCAGTTCCGGCTCTGGTAGTTCCAGCAGTTCCGGCGGTACTGCCACTACGGATCCTGGGACTACCACAGACCCTGGTACCGAGACCACTCCTGGTACAGGGGAGACCACAGATCCTGGTACCGAGACCACTCCTGGTACAGGGGAGACCACAGATCCTGGCACTGGTACCACTACGGATCCCGGCACCGGTGAAACCACAGATCCGGGTACCGGGACAACAACAGACCCCGGCACAGAAACCCCTGTGGATCCTGGTACAGGGACAACGACAGATCCCGGTACGGGAACTACTCCTGGTGCCGGCGATGACAGTGAACCGCCCAGTTGGCTGGGATAAAATACAGAAAGCAAGTATTTCCGGGTGTTGACCTGAAAGGAAAGAGAGCTATATGGCGGGAAAGCATATCCAAAGCTGGACAGTGGAAGAGAAAAAGCCCCATACTGCTGTCCGCACAAAGAGAAAAAAGCTGGGGCCCAAAAAGGTGGCATTGGTGATTGTTGGCTGCATTGCCGTACTGGCATTGGTAATTGCAGGGGTTTGGGCGGCTTTTATTAAACCGCCGGATGTCAGCCATAATATCCGTCCCGGCGGCACCGTGAACCAGACAGATGATACGGAAACAGGAGATGAGCCGGATACGGCAGCCGGCAGAAAGGACGGTTTCTATACTTTCCTCCTGATCGGCAAGGACACCTCCAGCAGCAATACGGATACGTTGATCCTGGTGTCCTACGATGTTCCCAATCAGCAAGTGAACATGATGAGCATTCCTCGCGATACAGCGGTGAATGTCTCGTGGTCTACCAAGAAGATCAATTCTGTTTATCATAGCAGCGAGAAAAACGGCGGTGGCCTGGAAAACCTGAAGAAACAGGTCAGCTATCTTACCGGCGTTATGCCTGACTTCTATGTGATGATCGAGTGGGAGGCGGTAGGCGAGCTGGTGGAGGCTCTTGGGGGCGTAGAGTTTGATGTACCCCGGAATATGAATTATGACGATCCATATCAGGATCTCCACATCCACCTGGAAAAGGGACTTCAGGTACTTAACGGTGAGGAAGCCATGGGCGTTATTCGCTACCGCCATGACAATAGGCGGGCGGACGGCGTTATGCCCGGCTACGCCGACGGCGATCTGGGACGGACCAAAACCCAGCAGGCCTTCCTGAAGGCCTGTGTCAAGCAGGCGTTGAAGCTGGAGAATGTAGGGAAGATCAAGGAGTTTGTCCAGATCTTTATGGAGCATGTGGATACGGATCTTCCGCTGAACAATCTCCTCTGGTTTGCTACCCAGGCCATCGGTATGGATGCGGATACGATCCAGACCTGTACAATGCCCAATACACCGGTTACTACCCACAGCTTGAGCTATGTATTTCCCGATGGGGAAGAGATCATTCCCATCGTCAATGAGCAGTTCAACCCCTATCTCCGTGATATCACGGAGAAGGATCTCCAAATCATGGTGCTCAATAAGGATGGCTCCGCCTATGTGACCAATGGTACGCTGCTGGATTCCAGATGGGCTAAGCCTACCAGCTCCGGCGGCAGTTCCGGTAGCTCCAGCAGCTCTGGAAATTCCGGCGGAGAAACAACGACGCCGCCTGAGGAGGAAACGACTGACCCCAATACGGGTGAAACCACGGACCCCGGTGCCGGTGAAACTACCGATCCCGGCACTGGTGAGACACCGGGTTCCGGCGAGACCACAGATCCTGGTACGGGCGAGACAACGGATCCTGGCACTGGTGAGACCATAGATCCTGGTACCGGCACAACTACGGATCCCGGTACAGGAGAGACCACAGATCCCGGCACGGGTACAACAACTGATCCGGGTACGGGCGGCACGACGGACCCCGGTACTGGTGGCGCCACGGATCCGGGTACCGGTACTCCGGATGACACGGTACCTCCCGATTGGCTGGGGTAACGAAGGAAGCAACACATAACTGCCTGAAAGGACAGCGAGAATATGAGCCGATACAGAGGAAAGAGAGAAGCACCCCGACCTGAACGGGGGGCGGGGCATAAGGATGACCCCTTCCAGGATCCTTTCCTGGAGCAGGAACCGACGATGGATGAGATAACCGAGGGCCCGGTGCAGATGGACAGCAGCTCCATACCGGATCCGTTTGTGGAGGAAACCTCCTCCCAAAAGGACTGGAAAGTGCGGGCTTCAGCGGTATTTCACCGTTGGGGG
>ERZ1643251.2984-NODE-2984-length-16316-cov-5.450034_pt1 | contig 16316 bp, 11 predicted proteins | sample MGYA00579261_ERZ1643251 | MGnify/ENA primary metagenome ERZ1643251 (study PRJEB29033, sample SAMEA4952267) | chicken gut metagenome | biome: Broiler Chicken; feature: Gastrointestinal Tract; material: Caecum | place: Ireland | collected 2018 | study: Broiler...
GCGAATCTATGATAAAGGATTGACAAAGCTAACGTTTAGTTGTATAATATATAGGTTCTATAACGCCTGTCCGAGTTGCTGTTTGGATGCCGCGGTGTGATTGGTGCCGTGTCGTCTGGACGGGAGCGTTGAGGAGTTGTATTTGGCGTAATATATTATTATTGAGAAAGGAATGATTGCTCAATGCAGACTAAGCAGAAAAGCATAATCAAATTCTGCGGTATGCTGATTTTGATAATCCTGCTTCTGCTGATAGCCGTGTTCGGCATTGGTGACGCGCTGCCCGGCGTGTTCACCGAGGGAGCTATCAACGAGGGACTTGACCTTGTCGGCGGTTCGTATATTGTGTATGAAGCCGACGTCGAGGGCACTCCCGAAAATCTCGCCGAGAATATGGACGCGGTCAAGCAGATGATGCGCAGCCGACTTGATACGCTCGGCTATACCGAGGGCAGCGTCACACTGTCGGGCGACCGCCGCGTGATTATCGAAATCCCGAATATATCCGATCCCGAAGAAGCCGTTCAGAAGCTCGGTTCTACCGCCGTATTGCAATTTGTCGACTACGAGGGCAATGTCATACTCGAGGGCGGCGATATCGTCAGCGCCAAGGCGGCGTACGGCGACGCAACCGGACGCGGATATCCGACCTGGTATGTCAGCTTAAAGCTGTCCGACGCAGCTGTTTCTAAGTTCGCCGAAGCGACAAAGCGCGTCTCCGAGCTGTCCGACGGCAACAATTACATCGCGATTACACTCGACGGCGAGGAGCTGTCGGCTCCGCTTGTCGAGGAGGAGCTGACTATGAGCGACGTCGTCATAACCGGTAATTACGACCAGGAATCGGCGCAGTGGCTGGCGGGCGTCATTTCATCCGGACAGCTTCCGTTCGCGCTTACCGAAGTGCAGCTCACCTCGGTCGGACCTACGCTGGGAGAAAAGGCGCTGTCGAGCAGCGTCATCGCCGGCGGAATCGGTATTCTGCTCGTGATGCTGTTTATGATAATCATATATCGCTTGCCGGGTATCGTAGCCTCTGTCGCGCTCGTAGCCTACATATCGCTCACCGGGATAATACTCGTATTGTTCAAAATCAACCTGTCTCTGCCCGGAATCGCGGGTATCATTCTGTCGATAGGCATGGCGGTCGACGCTAATGTCGTCATCTTCGAGCGCATCAAGGAAGAGCTGCGCGTCGGAAAGACGACCGCGGCCGCGGTCAAATCAGGCTTCAAGCGCGCGTTCAGCGCGGTGTTCGACTCGAACATCACGACCTTGATCGCCGCCTGCGTATTGTGGTATTTCGGCTCGGGTACGGTGCAGGGCTTTGCAATCACGCTGTTCATCGGAGTGCTATTATCGATGCTGACCGCAATTGTCATAACGCGGATTCTACTCAATAGCTTAGTCGGTATGGAAGTGCGCGATCCGGTGCTTTACGGTGTCAGACACGGAGGTGTGGCAAGTGAAAAGCTTTAACTTTGTCAAAAACAAAAAATACTTCTTCATCTTCACCGCGATAGTTTTGATTGCCGGTATTATTGTAATTATAATCAAGGGCTTCAACGTCGACACCGACTTCGCGGGCGGTACGAATATACAGATCCGTATCGGAAAGACGCTCGAGGCGGCTGACCTTGACAATATCCGCTCGCTTTGCGAGAGCGCGACAGGTGAGACCGTTTCAAGTATACAAAAATCGGGCGCGAATTCGGATGAAGTCATTATCAAAATGAAAGAAATCGACTCGGAGAAGCGCGCGCAGCTGTTCGACAGCATATCCGCCGAATATAATCTCACCGAGGACGACCTGCTTTCGGTTACGAATGTAGGAGCGTCGATGAGCGCCGACCTGCGTCAGGCGGCATTGATGTCGACGATAATCGCGGTTGCATTGATGTTAGTTTATATCTCGATTCGCTTCAAACTGTTGTCGGCGGTCGCGGCGGTGATCTGCCTTGTACACGATTTGCTTGTAATGCTCATAGCCTATTCGGTTTTCTCAATACCGATGCAGTCTACTATGATCGCCGCGTTCCTGACTATACTCGGCTATTCGATTAACGCTACAATAATAATATTCGATCGGATGCGCGAGGAACGCAAGCTCGACCGCGAGCGCGATCTCGGCGATATCGCGAACGACAGCATTCGCGCGACGCTGACTCGTTCGCTGAACACGACGCTCACCACCTTGTTCACTATAGGCATGATCTACCTGTTCGGAGTCGAGTCGATACGCAGCTTCGCGCTGCCGCTGATTGTCGGAATTGTCGCCGGACTCTATTCGTCGGTCTGCCTTGCCGGAAACATCTGGGTTGTGCTTGACAAGCTGACGTCGAAGAATAAAAAGCAAGAGGCTATGCAATGATGACTGACTGGCTCATGCGAGAGCGTATGCTGATAGGCGATGAGGCGATAAATCGACTCGCCGCGTCGCGTGTATTGCTATTTGGAGTCGGAGGCGTCGGTAGCTACGTGTTCGAGGCGCTTGTACGCGCCGGAGTGGGGCAGCTGACTATAGTCGACGCCGACAAGGTTGAGCTCTCAAACCTGAACCGTCAGCTGATTGCCGACACTACAACGCTTGGTATGTACAAGGTCGACGCCGCCGCCGACCGCGCGGCTCGGATAAATCCGGAAATCAAAATCGACCGGCGCGCCGTTTTCGCAGACGATGAAAATATATGTGAGCTTATCGACAGCGCGTCGCCCGACTACATCGTCGACGCTATAGATACGGTTTCGTCGAAGCTCGAAATAATTCGCGCCGCGAAGGAGCGGGGTATCGGTATAGTCTCGTCCATGGGCACCGGCTCGAAGCTCGACCCAACTCGATTCAGAATTGCTGACATCTCAAAGACGCACACCTGCCCGCTCGCAAAGGTGATGAGAGTCAGCCTGCGCAAGCTGGGAATCGAGCACTGCGACGTGCTGTTCTCGGACGAGCCGCCGATAAAAGGGAACAACGGGAGGATTGTCGGCTCGGTTTCGTTCGTACCGTCGGCAGCCGGATTGATTATTGCCGGGCACGCAGTTAAGTGCCTGACGGGTCTATATGATTGACAAACCAGTTAGTATCTGTCCTGCCGACAGAATGGCAGACGCTCTGACCTTATCGACTCATAAACTAAGCTATATGAATGCACCGTAATCGCGCCGACTGCGGTGCATTCATCATAAATAAACGGAGTGTTTGAGCTATTTCTTATTTAATGCGGCTAAAAATAAAAAAATCCGAAAAACCTATTGACAAACGCGGCAAAATAGTGTATAATATTGTTCGTTGGTTGAGCTTGTACCCGTAGCTCAGTCGGATAGAGCAACTGCCTTCTAAGCAGTAGGTCGAGGGTTCGAATCCCCCCGGGTACGCCAGTACATCCGGTCGTCGGGATTGCCCGCATTCTCGGGATTGCCTGCATCGGTGTATGCCAAACCCGACAGCCAGCACCTGTCCGGGCAGCGGTTAATACAAGTGCGGATTCATACCGGTGAAACACACAGTGTGAATTTGCAGTTATGGTGGATGTAGCTCAGTTGGTTAGAGCGCCAGGTTGTGGCCCTGGAGGTCGAGGGTTCGACCCCCTTCATTCACCCCAGATAAGGACTTTGATTCTTGTTGTTTTCATCGAATCAAAGTCCTTTTTATTTGCAAAATCACTTGATATAATCAAGCTTATATGATATAATTGTAATGACAAAAAAGTACTCGCTGTATTGCTTTAATAAGAACCTAATCAATTGAGTCAATAGGATTCAGACCTAAATTGCGGAAAAATTTCATATGGGTTCGTCGATATCGCATATCCCAATTCGGATGAGCCGATTTCGGTCGATAATATCGATAAGCTCGACTTGCTCTGTCCCAATGTTAATCCAAATCAAGCCAAATCGGGTCTGAACTTTATGGGTTGGGCGGTATGAACAGACCAGCCTAATTATTAAAAGAAAGCGAGATTACAATGAACAGCGAAATCACAAAATCAATCGATTTTCTGCTCGAGCGCGCCGGTCCGGTGATACGCCGCCGTTTGCACCGCGACATCCTCGGCGGTCTCACACCCGACGAGGACGCGCGGCTGCTCGAGGAAATCTACGCGCTGCCGTACTATCGGCAGGTACTCGACTACGTGAAGCCGGACGGCTATATCGGCAGCGGTATGCACAGCTGGGACCACTGGCGCGGGCAGGTGCTGCACGCAACGCCGCTCCAGGACGGCGAGTGTGCGGCGCGGCTGCTGTCGTACTACGGCATACCGAAGGGCAGCGATATCGTCCGCCGCTTCGTCGCCGCGCTGCGCGACGAGGCGATATTGAAAGCCGAATTTTCGTACATACCGCCCGAGGTCACGCGCTACGAGAACCGCTTCGAGGGGCTGAACAGCGGCAACTGCCTTGCCGCGCTGATTTACTGTATGCAGGCGCTATTAGGTTACGGCGACGACTACGACGACCTGCGCGGATTTCAGTCGATTTCGCTCGAGGGATTCAGGCGGGTCAAGGGCTTGTCGTCGCTCGACGATATTCTGAAATACAGCAATACGAAAAAGCCGGTCGCGTATATCGACTCGGACGAATATTACCCGAACGTCTATACGCTCGAGTATTTAGCCTATACAAGCGGCTGGCGCAATGAAGAAAATGTCATAATGCTCGCCGACGCGCTCAATCATATAAACGAGATAATGAAGCCGGATAACAGTCTTAGCATAAAGGTGAAAGGGAAGTACTACGCACCGGGGATGGCGCTGATATTCCCGATACGCGCCCTCAGGGTCGATCTCGTCGATACTATCATGTACCGGCGGCTGCTCACCGAGATCGCGATGCTCGGCGTCGGCGAGCGGGTAGGCGTCATTCGCGAGTCGGCGGACAATGTCAGAGCGGCGCTCGCGGCTGACGGAATACTGCGGTTTGATATTAAGGACGCGAAAAGCAAGCGGTACTCGCCGCGGTATATCGAATACCCGGGCGCGTATGTCGACGTGCGGCTCGAATCCGACTATACCGACAAGACCGCGATTGACTGCGACCTTACATACTGGGCGGTCGAGTTCTTACACTATATTGACAATAGTATTTTGTGAAATAAATATTTTAGATTAAAGGTAACAGCATGATTAACGTCAGTTTTTATAATAAATCGAAAATGTGTGACGATGAACTGCGATTCGCGGTTATCGCGGCGAGGTATCAGGACAAGTGGGTATTCTGCCGCCACCGCGAGCGCAGCAGCTGGGAGATACCCGGCGGTCACCGCGAGGATGGCGAAACCATCGAGGAGACCGCGAGACGTGAGCTTTTCGAGGAGACCGGAGCACTCGATGTGGAGCTGCACTGCGTCGCGGTATATTCGGTCGAAAACGACGGCATACCGTCATATGGTATGCTATATTACGCCGATATAAAAAAGCTCGGCGAGCTGCCCGAGGGAAGCGAGATTGCCGAGGTGAAGCTATTCGAGCTTATACCCGAGCCGCTGACCTATCCGGAGATTCAGCCGGCACTCTATCACCGTGTACAGGGATGGCTGAACACGCAGAGCGGAGCGGGTGAGCTGTGGGATGTATACGACCGGAATCGGAACAAGACCGGTCGGCTGCACCGCCGCGGCGACGACCTGCCGGAGGGCGACTACCATCTCGTCGTCCATGTCTGGATGAAAAACAGCCGCGGCGAGTACCTGATCACCAAACGTTCGCCGAACAAGGGCTACCCGAATATGTGGGAGACGACCGGCGGCTCGGCGCTCGCCGGCGACGACAGTCTCACGGCCGCGCTGCGCGAGGTGCATGAGGAAACCGGTCTTACACTCGACCCGAGCCGCGGCAAGCGGATATTCGAATTTATAACTCGCGACACATTCGTCGACGTCTGGCTCTTTTTGCAGGACTTCTCGCTCGACGACATAGTCCTGCAAGAGGGCGAAACCTGCGGCGCGCGTTATGTTGTCTCGGATGAGCTGCGCGCGCTGTCCGAGCGCGGAGAGCTCGTGCCGTATCGGTATTTAGACCGACTGCTTGACGATATTTCAATGTGACAAGACAATTCCGCAAAATCACCGATAATTTACAAGCTCTGCCGTATGACGAAACCCGTTTTCCGGCAGAGCTTGTTGTTTATAGTATATATCCGTTTTAGATAATATCAGTTTTCTGCGAATGAACTGAATGTTTCTTCAAGCTCGTCGATCGCGGCTTCAAGGCTTGAACGGTTGGATTCGAAGCGCGACGACCAGTCGTTGCGGTTGTTGTAAATCGTATTGGCAAATTCGTTTGTCAAAAATTGGAACTGATATGCGAACAGGCGACCGATATCGAAAACCATGTCTTCGCGCATCATATCAAATATTTCGCTCTGCCGCTGTGAATCGATGTTGTTATATTTGACCTTATATGCCGTCTCAAATATTGCCGGGGTGATAGTGCGGTAGCCCTCGGACGCCATCGCTTCCATAACGGCGCCCGACATATCGACGTCCTTTGCGTCAAGCGGGATCGACCAAATGCTGTAAGCGTTTGAAAGGTTGGTTATATAGTTGTCGCCAGCGTCGTATTTAGGCCACGGCACAAAACCGATTTCAAAGTCCGCCTCACGGAATCCGCTTGACGATATCAACCCGAGCGGGAACGCGTAGAAAAGCGCGCGCCCTTCGCGGAAAATCGTGTCGTCGTCAGTTACTTTAATGGTGGTATTGTCGTTTGAACTATGTAAAATATTCTGCATTTTTTCAATCACACCGATGCTGCGGTCGCTGTTGATAAGCTCGGAAAGCTCTAACCCTCCGGATTCATTATGCACAACCGCGCGCAGACCGGACGTGTAATAAACCGCTTGAAGCTGCACCCAGTCGGAGCAGAAGCCAAAACGGTCAGCTTCATCCTTCGTATTGTTGCCGTTGAGGTCAAGATACAGCCCCTTTGTCATCTCTTCCATTTTATCCAGCGTCCAGTCTCCCGACAACACTAAGTCATACGGATCCTCAAGCCCATAATCGATTATCAGTTGATTGTTGAAAAATATTCCCTGCATACGGGTAAGCGACGAAACCGAAATATCGCCTGCTGCAAAGAACAGCGCACCGTTTAATGTAGCTTCGCTTAACAACGACTGCCGCCACCATGGCATATCGAAGTCTATGTAGTCGACGTTGAGCAGGTTCGCTAACAGTCCACTCGCCGCGGCCGAACTCATGCGATGGCTGTGAGCCGCCGCGATATCATAGCTGCCCGAGCCGCTCAAAACCGAGTTCTGCAAAAGCGGTAAAAATGTATCGTCCGAGTCTCCGCGCGCGGTTTCGATTTGAAAATCCAATTTTACGTTCAGCCGGTCTTCGACGGCGAGATTGCGGTAATAATAAGCGTCGTTAACCACGTCGCCGGTCAGCTCTTCAGCTTCAAATTCTATGTCCTCATAGTGGTTCCAGCCGAGAATCGTAACCGTCTGACCGCCGAAATCGAGATCTTCCGGCAGATTGTCAGGTATGAATCCATCTCCTCCGGCGTCTGATTCTTCGGACACGGCGCTGTCGACGGCTGTCGTGTTGTTTTCATTCTCGGAAGCATCGCTGCCGCATGACACAAGACCTGCCAACATTGAGCTGAGTACAGATAATGCAATGATTCTTTTCAATTGAATACATCTCCTTTAATTAGCACACAAAAACAAGTAATCGCATATAATCACACATTGCATTTTTATTATAACATCTTCCAAAGCAATAGTCAAGTAGTTTTATCAATTATTATCTATATTTTACATAATGCGGTTATTACTGCTCAATATGCGGCAAGTCACTTGACTTTTTTCTTTTTAGGTGATATAATAGCATTGTTGATAATGGAGGAGATTTATGTTTGCTGATGAAAGATATGCGTATATTTTAAAAGCGCTTCGAGAAACAGGGTCTGTTTTGTGCGCGGAGCTGGCAAATAAATTTGATGTTTCGGGCGAAACCATCAGACGCGATCTTGCTTTTCTTGAAGGGCAGAGGCTGCTCAAGCGTGTATACGGCGGCGCGGTCAAAATATCGCAGAGCCAAGGCTTCGACGAGCTTGACAAACGCACAGAAATCAACATTGATAAAAAGAAATCATTATCTCGGACCGCGGCGAAGTTTGTAAATGAAGACGACGTAATCGCTATAGATTCAGGCAGCACGGCAAATGAATTTGCTAAAGTGTTGGCGCGGGACTTTGAACGGTTGACGGTCGTCACATATTCGCTCGACATTTTCGAGCTGCTGCGTGAAAAAGAAGGCTTCGAGCTTATCATTGCCGGAGGTAAATATATCCGCGGCGAGCGAGTGTTTAACGGCGTCAATACCAGCGAGTCGCTTTTGTGCCGTCATGTGTCAAAAAGCTTTGTCGTTCCGTCGTCAGTCTCGCTCGACTTTGGCGTGACTATCACGCTCCCAGAGTTCTACACACTCGAAAAAACGCTTTTCGAAATATGCGACAGTAAGGTGATTCTTGCCGACAGCACTAAGTTTGATTCAGCGTCAAAGCTGAGATTATGCTCCATTGACGATATTAATTTGCTTGTCACTGATGATGAACTGCCGGAGGATATATACAAAAATTATTTGAATGCCGGCGTAAATATCGTTAAAGCCAATAAACAGGAGGAAAAAGTCTGAAAATAAATTTTCAGACACGAGTTTTGTGACTTCGCGGTCAATGACCGCGATTTGCTTCGCAAACCGTCACAAAACATCGACATAAGAAAGGAAGACTTCGCTAACGCGAAGTCGTGGTCATAATCATGACAAATAAGGTTGTACTTATACTTGTAGACGGTATGCGCCCCGATGGAATAATACAGAGCGGCAGCGAAATCGCCGGACGGCTGATAGACGAATCGCTCGTGTCGATGAGCGCGACGACGGTAATGCCGTCGGTCACGCTGCCCTGCCATATGTCGTTGTTCCACAGCGTCGAGCCGATGCGGCACGGCATCCTGACCAACACCTACGTTCCGCAGGTGCGCCCGATCAACGGCATCTGCGAGGCGTTCAAGAACGCCGGCAAGACCTGCGCGATGTTCTACAACTGGGAGGAGCTGAAGGATCTTGCCCGTCCCGAGTCGCTGATATACGCGAACTACATCTCGCAGTACCATTTCGGCTACGAGGAGTCGAACCTGATGCTCGCGAAGAACGCCGCGGCGTTCATACCCGAGGTGAAGCCTGACTTTACGTTTATCTACCTCGGCGCGGTCGACGAGACCGGACACCATTACGGCTGGATGACCGACGAGTATCTCTCGGTTGTGAAGTCGAGCTTTGACTGCATCGAGATTGTCAAGAACGCTCTGCCCGACGACTACGTGCTGATAGTCACCGCCGACCACGGCGGTCATGACCGCGGTCACGGCAGCGATTTGCCCGAGGACATGACGATACCGGTCATCATAAACGGCAAGGATATCGCTCCCGGCGAGCTCGGGACGGCAAATATAATCGACCTCGCTCCGACCGCGGCGAAGCTCGCCGGAGTCCAGCCCGACCGCGACTGGGAGGGAAAGTCGCTGCTCTGATATAAACATTCGACTATGTAAAAATCACTGACAGATACCGCACAATAATTACTTATAAAGGATTCTGACAATGCCAAATCGTCTTTATAAACCCAAATACGACCATTTCGATTCCTTTGACCCCAAGCTGTTAGAAAATCCGCCGCGCGATCTGTCGGTCGTCTATTCATGGGTCTGGAACGACAAGCTCGACAAGGACACAATCAAGCGTCAGCTCGAGGAGTTCGCCGACGCCGGAATATACGCGCTCTATGTGATACCCGAGCCGCCGAATTTCCGCCCGCGTTCGCTCAAAACCTACCTTGAACCCGAATATATGTCGGACGAATTTCTCGTCTATTATCGATACGCGGTCGAGTGCGCCGAAAAGCTCGGAATCTCGCTCTGGCTGTATGACGAGGGCGGCTGGCCATCGGGCGGGGCGTGCGGGCTGGTCGCACAAAAGACAGACAAGAGCGCGCCGCTTGTCATCTGTTCGCGCGAGGTGACACTTGACGGGAACTACAGCCCGCACAGTGGCTGGCTCGCATTTTATGACGGCGACCGCAGGCTCACACAGACCGAGATATCCGAGCTTCGCGGAAGCGGCGCAAGGCTCACTGAATTCTATATTGAGCGGCGAGACCACGGCGTCAATTTCGTTGACCTGACGAGCGACGAGGTCATGTCGGCATTCATCGAAACCACGCACGAGAGATACGCGAATACCGTCGGCGAACGATTCGGCGGTGAGATAAGTCTGATGTTCACCGATGAACCAAAGCTCACTTGTCAGATGTGGATTTCCGACCTTGCAGACAAATACCGCGAGCGTTATAGATGCGATCTGCTTGACTTTCTGCCGGTGATTGCCGGACTTCGCGAAGCCAACGACGAAACCGAACGGCAGGCGTATCTCAACTACCGCCATCTGCTTGGCGGCGAGTTCAGGCGCGCGTTTTTCGAGCGGTACGCCGACTGGTGTCATGAACACAACCTCGGCTTCTGCGGGCACCTCGACGGCGACCACGACCTCGCGGCGTTTGTCGGCAACTGCGCGTCGAGCGGGCTGGATATGCTGCGGACGATGGACGTCCCGGGCGTAGACGTGATCTGGCGGCAGATATACCCGCGTGAGGGCAGAATGGTCGCTGACGGCTACGATTTCTTTTCGCGCGTCGCGTCGTCGGCAGCGGCGCAGAATGGTGGAAACCTCGCGCTGACCGAGACCTTCTGTATTTATGGCGACGATATTTCAGCGGACGAAATGCGTTATGTCGTCAATTATCAGCTGCTCTGCGGAATCAATGTGTTCAACTTCATGAACGCGGTATATGGCAGGCGGCGCGCGCTCGCGCTGAATATGCGCCCGATGATCTGCCCCGAGAAGCCGGGCTTCTACAATATGTCCGGCTATTACAAGCAGCTCGCGCGGCTCTGTCTTTTGATGCGCACCGGACGGCGAGTCTGCGACACCGCGCTCTATCTGCCATGTGACGACATCCTGCTCGGCGGCGAAATCGCGAATCGCGCCGCGGAGAGCTTCCGCATTCACGGCGACCGGCTTGAAGAATCGCTCGTCGATTTCGACATCATCGACGACGAGGCGATTCTGTCCGCGACCGAGCGAGACGGCTGTCTCGAAATCGGCGGCGCGAGATACCGCCATATTGTTATACCCGACTGCGAGTATATGCCGCAGGAGGCGCGTGCGGTCGCGTCTCGCTATCCGGGCGTCGGCATACCGCCGCTCGAATGCGCGAATCCATGTATTCGCGCTGTTGTGCGCGATACCGACGACGAGCGCATATGCTTTATCTTCAACCGCGGAACGAGCGTCGAAACGGCGGAAATCTGCACAAAGGACGAGCGTGACTGCTACATGATCGCTCCTGACACCGGTCGCATGACCTACGCAGGCAGGGAGCGCGTAAACATCAAGCTTGAATCGGGTGAAGCGGCGGTGCTGCTGTTGTCGGACAAGGACTATCCGGTATACGCCGACGAGCGGGAGGTTTGCACACTGTCGTCGCCGAAGCTGTGCGGTGTGCGCAGATTCAAAATCGACAGCGACGGCGTGTCGTCCGAGCAGCTCGAAAATCTGCCGACCGGCAGTCTACCCGACGGCGAATTTTCGGGCGAGGTGACATATGAATACGAGTATATGCTGCCAAGCGAGCCGAGGGCGGGCGAGATATACCGATTGATACCCGATATCTCCGGCTTGACGCTGCGGGCATATTCAGAAGACCAGCTGCTCGGCGACTGCCAGACAAAACCGATGCGAATCGAGTTCGACGGCAGTCTCCTGAGACGGCAGGGCAGGATTCGCATCGTCGCGGCGAACACTCCGGCAGCCGAGCTCGCGGCGAATCTGCCCGACGCTATCGCCGCGTGGGGCGAGGAAGAAACGCGCTCATACAACGACCGGTTGGTTTTGTTCGAGCACAAGCCGGAAGCGGGCGAAACGGCGAAGCTGTTCGAACAGCTGACGACGGCGAAGCTATCGTTGCATAAGGTAGAATACAAATAGGTAAAACTGACGGCGTTGTATGGCTCGGACATAGACCCACGCTGTGTCGAAGCTGCCGCGTGCAATCTTGCTTTGACCGAACGAGAAGGGCTTGTGAGGTCGTGTGAAACCTTGATTGCGAGCGGAGTCTCTGAAGCGCGACGGAAGCAGCTTCAAAGCTCGGTCGAGCTTCTATCCGAACGATTCACGCACGATCCAATCAATCGTCCGGCAGCTTGAATTTTGGGGCATATTCCTCAGCAAGGCGGCGTCTGTATTCACGGGGAGAAACTCCATAAGTTCTGCGAAACACATCTTTAAAGTAATTCGGACTTGAAAATCCGCAGTCTGAAGCGATTTCAGATATCGATTTATCGCTGTTTTCAATCAGTTCAAGCGCTCTCTCGAGCCGTATTTTTCGCAGATATGAGTTGAAGTTTTCTCCGGTGCATTTCATAAACAACGACGACAGATATGACGGAGTTATATAAACTTCGCGCGCGGTGGCTTCAAGCGTCAAGGCGCATGAATAGTTCTGCTCGATATATTTGACGACGCTTGAAATTATCGGGTTATCAATCGTTTTCGCCGCGGCTTTCGGCATATCCATAATAAAGCACAACAGCTCGAACATCATGCACTGCATACGCGCATATGCGAGCTCATCCCCAAGGTCGTCGTTGTCAAGCATCGAGATACGGTCGGTGAGCTTCGACACAGCTAAAAGCTGCTCCGGAGGAACTGTTAGCTTTCCTGAAACGAGCCGGGAAAACATCTTTCGCCGTTCAATTATATCCTGCCAGCGAACGAAGTATTCGCGGCTGAAATAAAGTATCAGCCGGCTCTGCGGCAGGTTGTCGAGCGAAACCGAACGGTGAACGTCACGCGGCGAAATGAGCGCAAATTCATGCGCCGAGAGGTCGTAGGATATACCGTTGATTATATAACGCTTATGACCGCGCCGCACATAGAAAAGCTCGTACAGGTCGTGATAGTGGAAATAGGGCATTGACGTTCCATGGTCGAGCTCCATATTGTCAATGTAAAAATCGCAGTCCAAGCGGTGTTCGAATGCGATTTGTTTTAATTGTTCATCCATAACCTTACTGTATAAAAAATATGTATTTTTACGTTGTTGCAATAAAATATAAGTAGTATTGGCAGCGTTGAGATGGTACAATATTAATAGCAGGCCGGCTAATATGTTTTTGCAGAGCTGTGACGTCGAGGTCTCTGCACGGAGGTATTTATGTACAAATCACAGGCTGTATTATTGGCGATAATAACAGCAATATCAGCGTTTACTGTCGGCTGTACAGAAAACGATACTGGCGAGGATACGGCTGGAAACCAAGGGCAGGATACATCAATAACTGAGCCCGTAACAGAGCCGGCTGAACAGCTCGGTCTTGATGCAGATCTCAACTATAACGGATATACGTTCCGCATTCTGAGCCGCCCCGGAACAAGGCTTAATGAGGTATGGTCAGAAACTGAGACGGGAGACGTTCTTTCCGATTCGGTGTATCGGAGAAACATAATTGTCGAAGATCTGCTCAACATTAAATTTGAGGTCCTGTCATCTTCTGGCGATTTTGAAACCGACGCGCTCAACCCAATACTTGCAGGCGACGACGCATACGATGCTGTCGGCACTGCCGCTCGCGCGGCTTTTATATATGCGCAGAGTTCCGCCGCAGTAAACTGGTATGAAATATCTAACATCGACCTTGAGCGCAGCTGGTGGTCAAGCGACGCTTCAAGCAATCTTTCGATAAACAATAAGCTTTATGCGATGTGCGGAGATATTTCGTACGCAACCCTTAGTTCTTCGACCGGCATGGTATTTAACAAGGAGCTGTTCGATGAATATCAGCTCGAATATCCATATGAGCTGGTAAGAGAGGGCTCGTGGACTTTTGACGAGTTTTCAAAGCTTGCTAAAAATTTCAGTCAGGATTTAAACGGCGACGGTCAGATGACTATTGACGCTGATCTTTTCGGTTATTCCACAAATCACTGGTGCGGACCGATAAATGTGCTATACAGCACGGGAGAACGTATTATCACAGTTGACTCTGACGGATATCCGCAGCTTACGCTTTACTCTGAGAAAGTGGTTGACATCTATGAGCGTTTTATGTCTCTGCTGCTTTCCGAATGCGGCTACAATCAGCTGGGAGGAAACGATCATCAGAAAGCTTTCTGCGAAGGCAGAGTAGGTTTGGTTGACTTGAACATTTCGCATTTGTCAGAAAGCTTTTTCCGAGAAGCTGAGGTTGATTTCGGACTCATTCCATGGCCAAAGTCAGACGAGAGTGTTGACAAATATTATTCGTACGTTGATGCTGGACAGACACTCTGGATTGTTCCTGTTACAGTCACGGATCTTGCGCGCAGCGGAGCGGTACTCGAAGCGATGGCATATTATGGTCAACAGGAGATTATTCCTGCATATTATGATATCACACTGCAAAATAAGTATCTGCGCGACGACACTTCAGTTGAGATGCTTGATTATATTCGCGAAGGCGCAGTATTTGATCTTGGATACTATAACAACTCTCAATTCGGCGGAGCGCTCGCAAACCCCGGATATGACTTAGTCCATGATACTACATTAAGTTTCACGACATTCTACGCCCAAAACGAACAGGCGGTCAAGACATTGATCGACGAATCGATGGAAAGCTACCTGTCTTGAGACTAAACAAATCAGCATAGCAGCACCGAGCATCAGTGCTGCTATGCTTTTTGCATTCAACCACAGCAGTGCTTGAACGTGATTTTATTTCTTGTATATCTCGCTATACGGGTCTATATCGTTTGCGAATACCGGTTTGATTTTGAACGTGAAGTTGAATTCCTTCTCATTGAACTGATACTTCGGGTCGAGTCCGGGTCCGCAGGAATTCGAGCCGCTGCCGCTCTGCTTGTAGTCGATGTTGAGATAGGTCTCCTTCGACGGCACGAGCTCGTAGTCGTGCTGCGCCTCAGTCAGCTGCTTTGTCGAGTAGTGCGAGGCGTTGAACGAGAAGTCATTCCCGCTGCCGGTGACAAGCAGTCCGTGTCCGGCTATAGTCGAGACCATGACCCACTTCGTGCCGAAATGCGCGCTGTTCTCCTGCGGCATTACGTACGGCTGGAAGTTTTCGCTGACTGTAGTGTCGAACTCGCCGACGCGCGACGAGAGATTCTTGTCGCAGTAGGACTCGTTCGGTCCATAACCGAAATAGCGCAGGTTCTCGCTCTGCTCGGGCAGGACGAACTCGAGTCCGAAGCGCGGCAGGAAAGGCTGATTGTCGCCGACCTTGACGTCGCAGCTGATACGCAGCTCGCCGGTCGCGAAAATGGTATACTTGACCGAAGCCTTAAGTATCACTCTCGCCGGAGCGGCTCCGAGCGAAATATCGGCGATGATTGCAGCTTTCTTTGTACCGACGTCGACAAGGCGGGTTGAGTAGCAGTTGACTGTCGCGTCGCGGAAGCCGAAATGCTCCCATTTGCCGCGGATGTTGCGGTCGTTGTCCATCGGCGCGCGCCAGATTGTGAACTTAGCCGGCTCGAGCAGCAGCTCCTTGCCGTTGTCGACAATCGACACGAGCTCGCCGTAGTATTTGTCAAAGCGATAAACCGTGTCTCCGGCAGCGACAGTGATATAGCGGTCGCATTCAGCCGCAGTCAGCGAAATGTATTCGGGAATATCTGCGCAGCCGCAGCAGAGCGCCGGTTTCTCGGCTTCGACCTCGCACTGCACAAATCCGACCTCATGTCCGACTTTCGCCCACTCGGTCGCGTGGTTCTGACGGAACGACAGGTTCAGATAGTATATACCCTCGCCGTCGACCTTGTAGCCGAGCTCGAAATCGCGGCTCTCGCCCGGAGCGATGCCGAGCGCGCGGATTGTGCCGCCGTCAACCTCTTTTCCGTTCTTCTCGAGCGACCAGACGAGGTTGATGTCGTCGAGCGGCTTGAAGTAGCGCAGGCTCTTGACGGTGACAATGCCCTTAGCCTGATCCGAGATATAGGCGTCGACCGGCTTTATCGCCTGTTTCAATTCGAGCAGTCCGGTGTGCGGTCTGCGGTCGGGCCAGACAAGACCGTCTACGCAGAAATTGCCCGAGTTCGGCTTGTCGCCGAAGTCGCCGCCATAAGTGAACTTGTACTTGCCCGGCTCGTCGGTTATCGAAACCGAGTGGTCGATGAACTCCCAGACGCAGCCTCCGAAGAAGGCGTCGTTGTCGTATATCGCCTGCCAGTATTCGCGCAGGTCGCCGGGACCGTTGCC
>ERZ1643251.2985-NODE-2985-length-16314-cov-8.103266_pt1 | contig 16314 bp, 15 predicted proteins | sample MGYA00579261_ERZ1643251 | MGnify/ENA primary metagenome ERZ1643251 (study PRJEB29033, sample SAMEA4952267) | chicken gut metagenome | biome: Broiler Chicken; feature: Gastrointestinal Tract; material: Caecum | place: Ireland | collected 2018 | study: Broiler...
GTTTTTAATGTTGTTTCAACGGTATCACCTATACGTTCTGCTATCATTAGTGCACTATAACCTAATTCAATAAGCATGGAAACATGACTATGTCTAAAGGAATGGATGGTAAACTCAGGATTAAGATTTGCTTTTCTTTGTGCGTATTTCAATCGCCCTCTAGCTTTTGTGTAATGATTCATAAAAATATAATCATCATCCTTTGGCTTATAGAGATTATCAATATATTGCTTAATAATATCTACAAGGAATTGAGGAATACTAACATCCCTATAGCTATTGTGCGTTTTCGGAGATGTAATAATATCTTTTTTTTCAATACGTTGATATGATTTTGTAATGTGAATAACCCCTTTATCTAAATCTATATCTTTTTTTTGCAATGCAAACAATTCACCCTTTCTCATACCTGTGTAAAAAAGAGTAGAGAATATAGTGTAATCATTATAGTCTTGTATGTTTTCTAATAAAGTTTTCATTTCATCGATAGTATAAATTTGCATTTTTTTGCTTTTATGGCTACCAATGCTTCCAGCTTTAGTACAAGGATTCGTTTTTAAGTCATAATATTTTGTAGCGTGATTAAAAATGGCATTTAGTATTCCATTTATCTTTTTTAAATAGGCTTCAGAATAGTTTTGGCTTATAAGCTCATTTTGCCATCGTCTTATTATTATGGCAGTAACCTCGTTCATTTGATATTGTTTAAAAAAAGGAAGAATCCTTTTCTCGATAATATTGTTTTTAACATGTAATGTCTTTGGTTTCAGTCGAGGCGACATATCATCTTGATAAAGTTTAACAAAGTTTTCAAATGACATATTAAGATCTGTACTTTGTTGTTCTAGAAAATGTCGTTCAAACTCTTTAGCTTCACGTTGTAATTTGAATCCTCTTTTTTTCTTTTGTTTTTTCTCACCTTTATAATCAGTATAATAAAATTTGCAAAACCAAGTTTTGGTTTTCTTATCATAATATGTTGGCATTGTATTTCGCTCCTTTTCATGTTAAAATTGGAGCATGAAAAATGATTGCTGTGGTAGGTAATTCTTTTTCATGCTGTGCACTCTAGTTGGCGCTGGAGTGCTTTTTTTATTTACTGTAATATTTTTTTAATGCGACACGATACATCGTATCAATTGATTGATCATCTTCTAAATCAAGGTCTAATTCTTTGTTTGTAAAGAGAACTTTGTAAATAATATCTTTCTTATAATTTGGATTATTTGCTTTATATTGATTAATTGTTTCTTCATTCATGAACTGAGATTCATATACAACTTTTTGGTATTGGTATTGTGCATCTTGTAAACTTCTATTGATGAGAAGATAAGCATCATTACGCAATTGTTCAAATTGAGATTGATCAACTGAAACAAATGAAAGCTTACGAAAATCCTTTAATAATGCATAGAATTCATCGAAAAGTGTATAAATTTTTATTTCATAATTTCCAAATTTTTCATGTTCCTTATCAAAGTTTTCTTTCATATCAAAGAACTTACCAGAATCATATAATAAAATATCTTTTAATTCATCGTGTTGTACAGGATAGTAGTTATGATCAAAAAGAAAATCTTCGTTATCTAAGTCAAAAAATACGCTTGGGGAAATAGAGAGTTCATCAGATATTTGTTTGATGACATCTATTTTAGGTTCACGACCATTTTCATAATTTTGATAAGTTGTATAAGGGATATTGAGCCGTCTGGCTAACTCGGCTTTAGATAGACCTTTTTTCTTACGTTCTCTTGCTAGTATATCTGAAAAAGTAGCCATATATATGTATTTAACCTCCTTTCTTGAGTTAATTATATCAAATTTATGCAACTTGTAAATAAATATAACTCATTTTGAATAAAAATATATGAAAATTATTTAAAATGAGTTATTTATATTGACAACAACCTAATATATGCTATTATTTAATTGAAAACAACTCAAATTGAGTATAAAAGGAGGTGGGAATATGAAGGTTGATTCAACAAGAATTAAAATCTTACTGATAGAACGTCAATTATCAGTAAAGGAGTTTTGTAAAATCAACAACTTGTCTTATAGTACAATCTCTGCAATATTAAGAGGTCAAAGGATTGGGCAACTCAAAACTATCGGACAAATTGCTGATGCGTTAGATGTAAGTATTGATAGTATATTAAAAGAAGGAGAATAGAAATTATGGAAATTGAAAAAAGTTATTATGATGTATACGATGTAATTAAATTATTAGGAGTTAGTAAAAGTAAAGCTTATGCAGTGATGAGAGAGATGAATGATTATTTAGAAGAACAAGGATATTTAGTTATTTCTGGTAAAGTCCCTGCAAGATATTTTAATGAAAAGTGGTATGGTGGAACACATGCCTAGTTTAAAAGAAAGTGCACTAGCCTATGCTAAAGAAGGACTACGAGTCTTTCCACTGGCGCCAAACAGTAAAGGAAAGCAAGTTCTTCATTCATGGATAGAAGAAGCAACCACGAATCCAGATACTATTGAATATTGGTGGGATATAAATCCACAATATAATATTGGTATCGTAACAGGTGAAAAATTATTTGTTATAGATGTTGATATTAAAAATCAACATAATGGAATTGAATCTTTAAAACAATATGGAAAAGAATTGCCTACCACAAAAATGGTGAAATCTCCCTCAGGGGGATTTCATCTTTACTATTATGATGACCAACAAGGAGTTAAAACACGTACAGGATTGTATGATGGTATTGATATAAGAGGAAAAGGTGGCTACATTGTAGCACCGCCAAGTATGATAGATGGTAATAAATATCAGTTTGTTAATAAAGAACCGGTTGCTAAAATAAATGGTGCAGTACGAAGTTTTTTAAATAGACATAAGGAAAATCGAGAGAGTTTATTTACAAGTCAAGATATCGTTAATGAAGGGTGTAGGAACGATTATCTATTTCGTATGGCGTGTTTCTTACAACAAAAAGGATTTAGTGATGTGGCTATCAATGAATGTATTAAAAAAGAGAATGAAGTAAAATGCCAACCACCATTAGAAATTCAAGAAATTGAACGTATTATTCAAAGTACACTAAAATATAAAAAAGGTTCAGTTCAATTACGAAACGAAATTGAGTATGAAAGATCGTTTACTTTAACACAACTTTATGCTTCTAAAGATGATGATGAAGATGATATTGTTGAAAATATGATATCGGTAGGCCTAACTCTTTTAGGTGCACCACAAAAATCAGGAAAAACATTTTTTGGATTGCAGTTGTGTGATGCTATTGTAGAAGGTAAAAATTTCTTAGGAAAGAAAGTACAAAAAGGAACAGCGGTCTATCTTGCTTTTGAAGATAAAAAGACAAAAATCAAAAAAAGATTGCAAAGAATGCAAGTAGACCCAAATGATAAATTTGTTATTGATATTCTAAAGCCGAATCATTTGTATGATTTAGAATTAAGAATTGAACAAGAAATTCAAAGAAATGCAGATTTAAAACTTGTAGTGGTTGATACATTCCATAAGATAAGAAAATCAAAAGATCGAGATTATGATAGTGAGTATGCTGAAGCGACAGCTTATCATGAATTAGCTTGTAAATATCATATTGCGATTATTTTAATAACACATGTAAAAAAAGAAATAGATGTCAATCATCCTTTTGATTCAATCTATGGAAGTAGAGGTTTAACAGCTGGCTCTGATTCAATCCTTGTTATGTATAAGAAAAACCATTTATCTAAGACACGACAGTTAGCAATACAAGGGAAAGATATACCGGATGATGAAATGACACTATTACAAAACGATAGTATGATTTTAGAAATCACTGAAAATGAGGATGATGGTGATGTTGATGAGAATGTTATGAAAGTTATTAATTTTATCATTCGAAAAAAAGAATTTATTGGTTCTCATGAAGATTTGTCATCCATTCTTTCACTTTCGCTGACAGGAAGACAGCTTCAAGCTTTACTAGCAAAAAACAATAATATCCTAGAGTCAACATTTATCTCTTACGAGAAGCAACCACGACAAAATAAAGCAAGACCAATTTGTTTAAGATATCATGGAAATGAAGAAATTTAGTGACAGTGTGACAGTTGTCTGACAATACCTTTTGACCGTCACACCGTCACTACTTAAATAAATTAAATTTAATATTTTATGTATTAGCAAGCAACGTATTTTGTCCCCAAAATACAAAATCAAAAGCTGGTACGACCAGCAAGATTGGAGGTTCATATGAAAAGAAATCATGAAATTAAGATACGATTCAATGAAGAAGAATTTGAAACGTTGGTTAAGAAATTAAGAAAAACAAAATTAAGTAGAGAAGCATTTTCTAGAGCTTGTATATTAGGTAAAGAGATAAAAGTACCACCTGATCTAGAGTATTATAAGTTAAAAAATGAGTTCAATCATATCGGTAATAACCTAAATCAGATCGCCAGAACGTTGAATAATAGACAAGAAATATCTCCAAAAGTCATTGAGGTAACAATCGAGGAATTAAGACAAATGATCAAAAAACTTGATGAAAAAGTAAGGGGCTGATCAAAGCAGTAACATCAATTTGGGCTATCCGAGATCGTTTGGATAACGTCATCAATTATGTTGAAGATGAAAAAAAGACGATGCAAACGGTCTTGGATTACATCAGCCAAGATAATAAGATCAAACAAAAAAAGTATGTAACTTGTCTTAATTGTGATGCATTTGCCCCATTAAAATCGATGCAGATGACCAAGAAATTGTTCCATGATCATAAAAGGATCGTAGCGTTTCATGGTTATCAGTCATTTAAAATAGATGAGGTCGATGCAAATGTTGCACATGAAATTGGAGTAAAGTTAGCACAAAAAGTGTTTGGGAATCGCTTCGAAGTTGTCGTTACAACACACCTAGATAAAGACCATATCCACAATCATATCTTGATAAATTCAACTTCCTTCGTTGATGGAAAACGATTCTGCAATACCAAAAAAGATTACTGGAACATGAGAAATACATCCGATGAACTATGCAAAGAATATGGATTATCCATCATTGAAGATCCATCTTATGATTCAAAAAAGTTGAATTATCATATCATGAAAACCTATATGAATGACATTAAAAAAGATATCGATGCCCTTGTAAAGGAAAGTCATTTAGTTAGAGATTTGATTGATAATATGAAAAAGAAAGGGTATGAGTTCGATAGAATCGATGAAGAAGATGTCATTTATCATCCATATTGTAATGAACCAATCTATCTAAAGTCATTAGGAGAAAGGTATCATCTTGATGAAATTGAAGAAAGATTGACCGATAAATTGATTCTTCCTCAAAACGTTAAACACACACAAAGTTATTATCGGTGTAAGGAATATTATCAACTTTATAGAAGAAAACAGTTACCAAAACTTGCAGGAATCCATGTTGCTTATCTTATTTCAATCAATATCTTACCTACAAGAAAGCAACATATTTCCAAAGAAGCAAGACAAGCACTCAAGAAAATGGATCAATATTCTAGAGAAATCGAACTTCTTGCCAAGAATAAGATAGAGGATATCGGTCAATTAAATAGCTATCAACAACAAAAACAAGATGAACTGAATGACTTATTAAAGCAAAGACAAGGGTGTTATTATCAACGACAACGAGCAAGAACGATGGATGAAAAAGAAGAATGGTCATCAAGAGCCAAGTTATTTACACCTGAAATCAAGAAGCTAAGACTTCAAATCAAAGCGTGTGAGAACATTAGAAATCGTAGCTTTGATAAAGATATCGAAAGAATAGCGCAAAAGAAAATCAAACAAAGAGATGCAAAATAGGAGGGAAAAAGCATGAAAGAAATCAAATATAACAAAGTAGGAGATTATGAATTTCCATCATTGAAACAAGAAAGACCTTTACCAAATTTATCCAGATTTGGAAGAGAGTATCTAAGAATATTAAAAGAAAAATATCCTAGTCATTACCTTGCCTTGCGAGCTAGAAATGAACTAAATGAAGAATTGATTCGTGTGGATAAAGAGCTAAATCAACGATATGAAACACTTATCGGACAATACAAAGTGTCAAGAAATATAACAGAAGAATTGAAAGAACAAAATCAAATGAGATGGGTTCAAGAAATGAATAATATCAAAATTTTGATAGAAGAAATTTTAATTAATAAATTTTTTTAACTGATTAAATAATAAAATTATAAAGAGAGAGTAGATGATTTTCACAAAGATATGAACTAAGCTTTATAAAAGTTATAAAAAATAAATATATTTGTGGATTAATAGATTGATGTTAAGATTTTAGCAATATATAGAAATACTTTGTTATATAGATGTAATAACATTTCTAAAGTTTTGAAATATATTGATTATAATTACTTTTTTGTGATACACTAATACACAGATACACAATAAAATGTGTTTGAAAGGAAATTGAAATGTCTGAGAGAAATATGGTAAATATAACTATAACTATGTCAAAAGAAGAGCGAAGAGCATTAAAACAAATAGCGCTTGATAACGATTTAACAGTTTCTGCATTGATTCGCTTATGGTTACATGAATATCAAAGAAAAGATGAGGTGAATAGGTAAATGGCAAGAGAAAAAAGTGGATTAACAGCTGCCAAAGATGCAAAGAATGATGAGTTTTATACTCAATTTCATGATATTCAAAAAGAAATTAACGCTTATATTGAATTTAATCCCGAGGTATTTAAAGACAAAACTATATTATTGCCTTGCGATGATCCTGAGTGGAGTAATTTTACAAAATTCTTTGCACAAAATTTTGAGAAGTTTGGAATAAAAAAACTAATTAGTACTAGTTATGCTGCTGATAGTAAACCTAAAAATATTCCATATCAATTAACATTATTTGAAACTGAAAGCGAAGAATATGATGAAACAATTACTCGTAGTAATGGTAAAATATTTACTCTAACTCGTGATAAAAATAATTCAGGGAAAATTGATATTGACGACTTAGAATGGCATTATCTAAAAGGTGATGGAGATTTTCGAAGTCAAGAAGTTACAAAATTACGTGATGAAGCTGATTTTATTATAACTAATCCACCTTTCTCTCTATTCAGAGAATTTCTTGCTTGGATTATGGAGGCTAATAAGCAATTTCTAATTATAGGAAACATTAACTGCATCACATACAAAGAGGTATTTCCGCTCATCAAAGACAATAAAGCTTGGCTAGGTAATGGTATGGGAAGATGGATTTCTGGATTTATTGTTCCTGAAGCATATGAACTATATGGGACCGAGGCACGTATTGACGAAGATGGAAATAGAATTGTAGCCACTAATAACTGTTTGTGGCTTACTAATATCGAACATGGAAGACGTCATTTACCATTAGCATTAATGACAATGGAAGATAATATTAAATTTAGTAAGCATAAGAGTATCAAAGGGAAACCATATGCAAGGTATGATAATTATGATGCAATTGATGTTCCTTTTACTGACGCCATACCTAGTGACTATACAGGAGTTATGGGAGTTCCAATAACTTTCCTTGATAAATATAATCCTGAACAATTTGAAATAATTGGATTAGGAAATTCTAGAGAAAATTTTACTCCAACAAAAGATTATATTAACCCATATAAAATAACAAAGCAGGGAAAGAAAATAAATGGTGGTGCAATAAACTGTGTTTTAACATTATCGACAAAAGAAAAACCAGAGGGGAAAGTGTACTACATAAGTGATAATAGTGATTTTTTAATACCACCTTATGCGCGAGTACTTATAAGAAAGAAGGATTAATTTATGAATACTACTTTAAATACAGATATAACAATTGAGGATATTTGTAAAGGTTTTGTTTATAATGAATATGAGGGAAAAGGATTGTTTGGATTATCAGGAAAATTGGTTATTCAACCCGAATATCAACGTAACTACATTTATGCTGACGGTAAAAAAGATGTTGCTGTAATCTATTCTCTTTTAAAAGGATATCCATTAGGACTTATTTATTTTACAAAAGTTGCAGAAGATAAGTTCGAAGTACTAGATGGACAACAGCGTATTACGAGTTTTGGACGTTTTATTACTGGGAAATTTGCAATTAAAGATGAGAATGGAATGGAACGCTATTTCGATGGCTTAGCAGAAAATCAACGTGAAAAAATCTTAAAAACAAAGTTAACAATATATGAATGTGAAGGAACGGAACAAGAAATAAAAGAATGGTTTAAAACAATAAATATAGTGGGAGTTCCACTTAATGAACAAGAGCTTTGTAATGCAATACATTCTGGACCATTTGTAACGAAAGCAAAAGCGGAATTTAGCAACAGCCAAAATGCTAATGTTCAGAAATGGAGTGCGTATATTAAAGGAGATGTTAAACGTCAAGATTATTTACATACTGCTCTTGATTGGGTAAGTAAAGGGAGTATTGACGCTTATATGAGCAGACATAGATATAACGATAATATCAACGAGCTAAAAACATATTTTACAAGTGTTATTGATTGGGTTTCGAGTGTTTTTATAGATGTTGAAAGCGAAATGCGCGGGCTTCCTTGGGGAGAGCTGTATGAGAAATATCATACAAATGCTTACAATCCTCAAATAGTTCATAATAAGCTCCAAGAATTATATTCTGATTTCTATGTGAAAAATAAAAAAGGAATTTATGAATATATATTAGATGAATGTCGACAACCACAATTATTGGACATTCGTATTTTTGATGAAATAACTAAGAAGACGGTTTATAAACAGCAAACAATAGAAGCAGAAAAAAGTGGAAAATCTAACTGTCCTTTATGTGCACTTGGAAATGACAATAATTCCAAACGTATTTATAGACAAAGTGAAATGGATGCAGATCATGTAACAGCTTGGTCTAAGGGCGGTGCAACAGATATTTCAAACTGTACAATGCTATGTAAAACTCATAATAGATCAAAAGGGAATAGATAAATGTATTATGATTGAATTCTGAAAAAAATAAAGAATCTTTGTGTAGAATAAAAAGGTGGTAAATGAATGATATGAATGGGACAGAAATAATTATTTTTTTAGCAAATAATCTTCAATCAGTAGCATCTGTTGTAGGCCCTGTTGCTGGAGCTCTGTTTACTGCTATATTTTTAAGGCATAATACAAAAGCAAATGAATTTGAGAAAATAAAAGCAGGTCAATTTGAAGAAGTTGCCAATGATTTATTGGCTTCTGGAAAAATGACCTATACTGAGTATTATAAAGCAAACAACTTTTTAAAAGTTGCAAAAAAAGCTGATGAATACTATAAAAAAAATTATAGAGATGCAAAAAAAGATAAAGAAATACAGCCATATGATTTTGATTGGTTTGTCCGTTTTTTTGAAGCAGTTGGAAACGTTAGTGATGAAACTATGCAAAATTTATGGGCGAAAATTTTGGCAGGAGAGATTGCTCAACCATCATCTTTCTCGTTAAGAATGATTGATATTTTAAGAAATATGAGTAAGAAAGATGCAGAACTTTTTGTTAAAGTATGTTCTTATTCTATTAAATCGAGTGCAACAAATTATTTTTTACCCAATGAAAATGTTTTTTTAGATGATGTAGGTATTCGATATGTGGATATAATGAAATTAAGTGAACTTGGTTTAATGTTTAATGATGGATCTATTACTTTGAGTATAACTATAAACAACGAACCACGACTTTTATTTAATAACGATAATCTACTATTGTTAATATCTTCTTCTGGCCATGAAGAGAAAGTACATATATCGCAATACCCATTTACTGAGGTTGGAAGAGAACTTTCAAATATAGTAAATAAAAATATTTCTGACGATGATTTTTTAAAGTACGCTATATTGTTACGTAATAAAGGACAAAATATTTCTGTCCATAGATTGATTGGTAAAGAAAATGATTTGATTGAATATGATGAAACTAATTTGATTGCAAGTAAAGAATTAACTGTAAATGAATAATCTTATGAAAGTGATTTAAAAAAAAGAAGCTCTAATATACTTTTTACTGAAAAAAGTATTGAGAAAAATGTTATTGTGAATAAAATAAAAAAATTCGCAATACTGTTTAAAATCGAAAGTTATGCGAATGAAAATTTCATAATAATAATCGAATTAAGTAAAATAGCAATAGAGATGTATTTATTATCTTTATGATAAAAAATAATGAAAAGAATGTGAAAATAATGTATTGATGACTTGATAATGATAACAAAATTTTAATGATGATAAAAAAATGATAATTTTTGCTAAATACAATATGAATGGCTTGAATAGTTCGAATACATAACAAGATGTTTGCTTACAAAAGAAATTTTGTCTTTGTATATCTTTTGTAGAGTTCAAAGAGCAACGATATACAAAAAAGGTATTAAACCTACTATTGAAAATTGTGTAATAGTTACTTTAAACATTATTAATATTTAATTGTTAATGTATGAACAATGTCCCTAATTTGAATACAATTTGAGTATATATTCTAATTAAGATAAAAACGATGTAATCTGAGACTATACAGCAGAGTCAATTAAAATATTATAAGATAAAGATGAAAGTAATTACAGAAGTTGCTTAAGGAGGAGGTTTAATGAGATTAGAAAGTATTACAGTTGAAAACTATAGACAGTTTGAAGAAGCAAAATTAACTTTTGATAAAGGAATTACTATTTTAGCAGGAGCTAATAATAGTGGAAAAACATCTTTAATTAACCTGATTAAAACTGTATTTGTAGATGAAAAGGTTGAATATAGTGTATCAGACATTCCGGCAAAAGATATACGTGAATGGGTGGAATTGGTTTATCCTGTTTTTCACTCTTTCTTTATTGGCGGAAAAACTGTAGAACAGGTTGATGAAGAACTAGTAAATAATATAATTCCAAAAGATAAATCTATCCCAGCATACTTGATGAAAATGACAAGTGTTAAAATTCATGTCTCATATAATCCTGAAACAGATGATATAAAGTATTTTGCTGATTATATCATGGATTTAGATGAAAACATGCATGATTTTTATTTTTTGTACAAATATGAAATAAAGCGTTCAAAATTTGTTCGAGAAATAATAAATGACTTCTCTAAAATAAAGCGTAGATTTGATGAAATCGAAGAAGATAAGCATAATCTTACAGATCCATTAGATGAAAAAGCTATGAATAACATTGCGGTAAAAGAAAGATGTTTGAAGCAGTTGATTGTACAACTTTATGTTCAGTCTACAGTATCAGGTGTGTATTACTGTGACAAAAATTATAGAAATAATTGTAAATTTGATGAATTGAAATCATTTAGACAATTGTTTCAGTTCTGTTTTATTAAAGCAAGTAGACCATTAGACGATGATGAATCAGATCATTCTCATTTACTTAGCAAGCAGATGATCAAAATGGTAAAACTTGATGATAGTTGGAATGAGTTGATTGAACGACTTCCTGACGAATTGCTTAAACCGATTCAGGAAAAAGAGATTGATAAAGCAGTACGAGATACATCCCTAAAATCACTTAAAGATACAATAGCCGCTTTAGAGAAAACAAATGGAGGAAAATCAGGGGAACTCATGCTAGATATGCAAGTTACTGAGGATGATATTAGTGATTTACTTCAAAGAATTACTACTGCTGCTTATAATGTTGATGGATATTATTTGGGCGAATCTTCACAAGGATTAGGATATAGTAATATGATTTATATTCATCTTCAATTGAAAGAGTATGAGAAGGGTATTGATTCTCTAAAAGTTAATATGTTTTTTTTAGAGGAACCAGAGTCTCATATGCATCCTCAAATGCAACAAGTATTTATTAAATACTTATTAGATTATTATCAATCAAAATTTCAAGGATTGATTACAACTCACTCCAATGAAATGGTTCGCGTTGCTGGTATTTCTCATTTACGAGTTATACGTCATGCAAAAGATTTTAAGAGCAATTTATATGATTTGTCATTGCTTCTATATGAATTAAAAGAATCTGATAAATTATCTGATAAGGAGTTAGCTGATTTTTTTGACTGGTTTTTTGAAATAGGTTATTCAGAAATAGTATTTGCTGATAAAGCAATCTTTTATGAAGGAGACACTGAAAGATTATTTATTCGAAAAGTTATGACATTGGATAAGTATAAAAAATTAGGTCAACAATACATTGCATTTATTCAAGTTGGTGGCGCGTATGCAAAGAATTATGAGAAGTTAATCAGACTTTTGGGAATAAAGTCTTTAATCATCACAGATACAGATTATGGAAAAGAAGAAATATGTATAAAGGATATTTGTAATTCTGAATCTACAAATGATACAATAAAACATTTTTATTCCCTTGATCATCCTAAAGAGTCTCCTAGTGTAGCTAATCTGTATGCTTGGAAAGCAGCAAAAGGTAATATTATCGATAATCTTATTAATATATGCTTTCAAACAGATAATGACGGATATGCTAGAACACTGGAAGAAGCAATGTTGAATAGATATTTTTCTATGGATGTTAGTACAACGTTTAAGAAAAAAGATTGGAATAAAAAAAGAAAGGAATCGAAACTTAGATTTTCGATTCCAAGAAAGAAGAATAAACAGATTGTTTCGGATGATGATATTATATCAATACGTGATATTTTAGAGTCGACATCAGGAAATAAAATAGATTTTATGTATTCTGTAATAATGAATGGATATGTAGAAATGATGATACCAGAATACATTGATGGGGGGTTAACATGGCTGATGGAGTAGTAAATAATGTTTTTCTTGTAAATGCACCAGCTGGAAGTGGTAAAACAACATGGATTAGAAAACAAGTTGAAACCCATCTCATACAAAATCCAAAAGATAATGTTTTATGTATTACATATACTAATCGTGCTGCTGAAGAATTAGGGAGAGATTTAGATAGCAAAAGAGTTTACTTTGGAACGATTCACAGTTTTATTAATGATTTTATCAGTAGCTTTTTTGCTCATCCTGAAATTGTTGATCTTTATTGGCAAATTTATAGCAATAGGATTGCAGAGAGAATAGAGAACGTTAATCAGGATAAGTATTGGACAGAAAGTAATGAAAAATATAAAGAAAAATATGGAAGTATTGATTTAGAGACTGTGCATTCAAATATAGTAACTATTTCTTATAACGAGGCACCTTTTACATCTTTGTATCTAGGTGCTTTAAGTCATGATGATTTAATATCCTTTACAAGATTAGCTGTCGATAAATTTCCAATAATAAAAAAGAAGATAGTCGATAAATATCAAATGATATTCATTGATGAATACCAGGATACGGCAACGGACGTTCTTTATATTTTTTATACATCAGTTGTAGGTAAAAAATCTAAGTTATATTTTCTCGGTGATAAGATGCAGCAAATATATAAGAATTATAATGGTGAATTTGAAGAAGAATTTAAAACACTTAATAAATCTGTGAATCTATCTATAAACTATAGAACAACACCTAAAATAGTTTCTATTTTGAATGCGATTTATAATGATAATTCTTTGAAACAAGATTCGTATGAAAGAAACAGTAATGATTCTATGGCATTTTTTCCTAAGGTGCTAATTGTTTCAAATCCAGAAAAAAGCGTTTCAGATTTTAAAAAACAATTTGATAATGCATTGGTATTGTATGTGTCCAATAAGTCTCGATTTCACAATGTCGGAGTTGGAAAATTGTATGATGCTTTCAACAGTATGGATAAGTACCGATTTGGAAGGAAATATTCAGTGGTTGATGTGTTGACAAAAGAAGAGGCAAGAAGTGAGGATGTTTTGCTTACATTTTTATTTATTGTAGATCGATTAATTAGATATTATAATCAGGGATATTATGGAGAAGTTATCAAGATTATTCAAAAAGAGCATGTATATTTAAATTCAGTAAAATATGCAATTAAAATACATGAAGACAAGACAAAGTTAAAAAATCTAATTGAGGTAATTATAACCGCCTATAATAATGCAACAATGACAATTGATCAATTCTTGACTATTTGTTTTCATGAGAAATTTTTGAAAGACGAAATTTATTCCGTAATTGTTGAAGATTCAGATTATTATTTAGCAAAAGATGTACCAGTTCATGAAGTTGCATTGCTTGTAGATTATCTAAATAATCCTAAAGTTTCTACACAACATGGTGTAAAAGGTGAAAGTCATGATACAGTTGTATTTGTTGCAGAAAATAGCATGAGTGGTAATGTACCGGTACATATGTCAAAATTTTTTGAGCTTTGGAGTAAAATAGATGTTACATTATCAGAGTTTGATGCCTTTTATTATGCTTATAGTAAAATGATAAAGATGATTGAATCTGATATAGGAATAAAATGTTCTGAATTAAATGCAGAAAATTATCCGAGTGTTTCATGTATTATAGATTATCATCTTCATACATTTATAACGGCTAATATAAATAACTCTTACTATATCCATTTACTTAAAGAAAAGATGGATAAATATAATAGTAGAAAAAATGTTACAAATGCAAAGAAGTGTTTGAATGAGAGAAATGTTTATGGACCATTGTGTGCATATCGATTGTTCTATGTAGGATGCTCTCGAGCAAGAAAAAATCTTGTAATAATTATTAATAAAACGGATGTATCGGATTTTGAAAATAAACTTAGTACTAAATTATCAGCCTGTGGATTTATTGTAGAATAATATTTTTTTAAATCTGTAAATGTCAAGCTATTGAATTAAATATTTTATTGCTAAAGAACTGTTTATTAAGACTAATAACTATAATAAGAATATAAGTTTAATTACATATTATAATTATACGTGATACCATAATGCTACCAACATAAGTAATTTACAAAATAAAATACGACAAAATGGGAAAAAGACGAGATTCAATATTATTAACGTTAACAAATATGTTCACTATAATCGTTTCATTTCGGAGTTCGAATAATCACACTATCGCTGAAGTACGATTAATGATTAATATATATTATAAATTTAATTATGTTGAGTAGTTTATGCTTCTTACTTTATTAACAATTCATATTCAATTGCTATTAATCTTTTATGAAGTATATTTTGATAGGAGGATATCATGAAAATAAAACTTTCAAAGTTACAGTATGAAACAATGCAATTTTTGAGAATGAAATTAGATGAAGGTTCTAAAAATGAACTATACACTCAGGGCGGAGAATGTACGATAAGAACATTAAAGAGCTTAGAAAAGATTGGTTTAATCAAAGTCATTGAAGATAATTCTGGAATAGGAATATCTGGCGGAGTTTTCCCTTCTAAAGTAAGAATCATTGATCCTAATTTTAAGATGGAAAATTTTGAAATAAAAAATAAAACAAAAGAGAATCTGAAGAAAAAATATATAAAAAGATGGATTCAATCTTATTGTTGATGATGATGGAACTATTCTAACCGACGAAAAGCTTTTGTCTATAATCAGAAACTACATTTTAAAAAATAGTGTCGATATAGGTGTGTTGATTAGTAAAAAAGCTCAGGTCAGTTTAGCAACTTATAAGCCGTTGAGCAAAGATGAATTCATCAAATTAGATGGATTAGGAGAAAAAATATGCGATAGATGTGGAACTAAACTCATATCATTAATAGAGAGTTATTTAGAACATTAGAATGATTTTCAAACTACCTAAATACGCGCTCGAGGACTTTACAGCACCTTATTTTATAAACAATCTATTTCGATTAATAATGCTATTATAATGACAAACAAAAATGATTATATAAGTATGTAAAAAAACAATCATTATTTGAGATAGTTACCATATCAGAACTAACAGTATATACTATTAAATATAAAATTGTGTAATAACTTAGTAATTAATTTTTTTAAATTAGACTTTTAAATTAAAGATATTGAAGGAGGCTAATACGAAGTTCAATAAATCAAATGCTGAATACCAATAAAGATCCTTGATGAATTATATAAATATAATGGTATTTATGATATTTCATAGTTAACTGAGAAATTTATGAAAATAAACAATCGAATAAATCATCAATGTTATATCGAAATCGGTAAGATTCCATATTACATTTATCATATTTCATCATCTTAAATAGAAATCAATTCACAGAGCATTTTTATCCTATAAAGATATATTTTATTCTTTATATTAACTTTTATAATTATTTAATTTTGTGAGTTAGATATTATTTTAATTTATTTTGAGAAAAGAATTGTTAATCCAAGAAATAAACGCATATTATTTGGCAATTTATGATATATTTATTAGTTATTTACGAGAATATGTGATAATTATCTTTTGATAACCATATTATAAAGGAGCTAACTATATAAAATTCAAGTCATTTGATGAAAAAGTTTGAAAATGTTA
>ERZ1643251.2986-NODE-2986-length-16314-cov-6.489760_pt1 | contig 16314 bp, 18 predicted proteins | sample MGYA00579261_ERZ1643251 | MGnify/ENA primary metagenome ERZ1643251 (study PRJEB29033, sample SAMEA4952267) | chicken gut metagenome | biome: Broiler Chicken; feature: Gastrointestinal Tract; material: Caecum | place: Ireland | collected 2018 | study: Broiler...
TTTCATATGGGACGGCTTTTGGACAGGGGTTCGATTCCCCTCGCCTCCACCAAATTTAATGTGCAATGTGGATGTCATCGAAATTATGCCGATATAATCAACATAATTTTAATTTTTATCCATTTTTAAAAAAGTCTATTTACCGTGGATGTCACCTTAAAATACAAGGATGTCATGCACTATAAATAGACCTTTTTTTGTACAGTTCGTGCGTTCTGGATGTCATATATTTTATGAGAAAATTTAAGATTATGTAGACAATTCATACTTTTTATGATGATAATACATTGAAAGAGGCGAAAGCAATATGAAAGAAATAAAAAAGGAAACAAGAAAAAGAGTAGGATTAGGAATAGGGATAATTGCTTGTGTATTTTCTATTATACTTATTCTAGCGATTAATAATAATCAGACAAAAAAGGAATCTACTAAAAAAGAAGATACAGTAGCATTAAAGCAAAAAGAAGAGGTAACAATCGATGATAATCAAGAAAATCAAAATATCATACAATCTGAAGAAAAATCTAAAACAGATAATGAGAGTCTAAAAGATATAACAACAGATCAAAATAAAATATCAGAAGCAGAAAAATCAAAGAGTCAATCAAAGCAACCTGACACTTCAAAGGCGATAAAGTCAGATAGCAATGAAAAGAAAAGCGAAGATAATGCAAAAGTAACTACATCACAACAGCAAGAAAGTAAACAAGCTCAATCAGAAAATAATACACAAGAACAAACAGAAAGTAATAAGGAAGAAAGCATAAAGACAGATAAACCAATAATAGATAATTCTGAATCTGAAGTAATGTGGACAATGACAGCAGAAGAAATGAAGAACTATGCAAGATCATATATCGAAAGTAGAGGATTTTTATATGAAGAAAATGGAACAGGATATAATAATCCTATAACGATATATAAAGGTTACAGTCAGGACAAAATCAAAGGAAGAATCAAAGAAGCCGTTGATTATCTGGTGGATGTCGATAAATTAGATCCTGAATCATCTGCGATTGGATGCATCATAGAACAAGGAACAGATTTTTACAGAATTAAAATTGTATATTAATAAAAGTCAACTCATAGACAGGAATATCATATGATATCACCTGTCTTTTTTTGTACCAATTGAATTATGAAAGGGGGTGGTCTGAGAAAAATGAATTATGTTTATGATTAAAAGGAGGTAGAAAAATGGATAAGCATAAACATTTAAGAAGATTGAAAAAGATATTATTATCAGTATTATCTTGCATCTTTGCATTGAACATAGGTCAAGTTCATGCTGCGACTTATGAGATGAACACCTACAACTATCTGGCAGGTGTCACCACAAAGGCAGGAGCGAAACTCAATGATGGCACTGTCTTGGATGCAAGTGCCTATGATGAAGGTGTGACTGTTCTTTTGACAACAAATGGACAGTATTTTTATTGCCTTGAACATGGCAAGGCAGTTCATGATGGCACGGAGTATACACCTACAGATACGATTGAGCTGATTGAAGAAGCTCAGAAAAATAAGTATCTCAGTGCCTATGAAAAGCAGGTATTGATTAGTAGAATCTTGAGTCTTGCACCAACAAAAATCAATGTTTCCTACAATACGAGTGGATCATTGAAGTCAGTGAAGGGTAATGCCTATCAGTGGTATGCTGCTCAGCTCATCGTATGGGAAATCATGGTAGGGGAAAGAAATGCAGATGGAAGCTATCGTGGAGTGACAACCAGTGGTGCAACATCTGTTTATAATGCATTGAATTGGTCAGACTCTACGACAAAATCCAATGTGAAGAGATATTATGATTCCTACAGTGAAACATTAGAAACATGGAGTCAGATTCCAAGCTTTGCTGCTAAGAGTGAAAGCCTTGCAAAGACATACGAAATGACAGAATTTGATGGAAGTCATTATTACATGGAGATGAATGACCAGAATAGTGTTCTTAGCAGATATGATTTTAAGTCTAGTGGTTTATCATTCAGCAAGAATGGAAATGTTCTGAAAGTAACAGCCAATACATCATTTACAGACACAAAAACCGTTTCAGGAACAAACAGTCTTGATCTCAATAAAAGACAGCTGCTCTGTCTGGACAGTTCTGAAAGATATCAGAAAGTCGCCATTGCTGGTGAGCTTGAAGATCCTATGCCTAGTGCATTCTTTAAAATCAAGATAGGAACTTCTGCTTTAAAGATAACAAAGAAAGACAATAAGGGAAATTATATCGCTGATGTACAGTTCAAAATTTCCTATAATGCAGATATGAGTCAGAGTATAGGCACATATACAACAGGAAGAGATGGAACGGTAACGATTGAACAACTGAAACCATCAACTGTGTATATACAGGAAGTCAAGGTTCCAGATCATCTTGTTCTGGATTTCACAGTTCATTCTGTAGAGTTGAAAGCTGGTCAAACAGCTTCATTTACGCAAACAAACAACTGGAAACAGGGTTATATTCAGGTTGTCAAGAAAGACCAAAAGACAGGAGAGACTGTCAAGAAATCAGGTACAAAGTTTGAAGTATTAAGTGGAAATCAGGTTGTTGCGACAATATCTACAAATAGTGAAGGTATTGCTAAAACAGGATTGCTTGATTATGGAACATATACAATTCGAGAAAAGGAAGCACCACAAAACTATGTCATTGCGACACTGGAAAAGAATCAGAGTGTGACTGAAAATGGCAAGACATATGCCATTGAAATCTATAATGAACCAGTTTTAGGAAAAATTGAATTAGAGAAACAGGACAAGGAAACAGGAAATATTGCTCAAGGTGATGCAACCTTGAAAGAGGCTGAATATGTTTTAAAAGCCAATGACAATATTCTAAGTCCAGCAGATGGAACAGTCCTTTATAAGAAAGATGAAATCATCTCTCAAAAGACAGTTGGAAATGGTATTTGGGGTGATATTGGAACAAAGAAGACAGATGATCATGCTAAGATTACATGGTCCAACTTGCCAATGGGTTCATATCGCATAGAAGAAACAAAACCAAGCGAGGGATATTTATTAGATGGTCCTCAGCTAGTGACATTGACATCTTCGAATTCAAATCAGCAGGTTGTCACACAGAGTGTCGTTTCCAAAGAACAGGTCATCAAAGGAAAACTTGAAGTGGCTAAGATGGGATCTGATGGATCAAGTGGTATCACTCAAGGATTAGCAGGTGTGGAATTTACAATCAAGCTTTATTCTGATGTTCAAAAGAACGGATGGAATCAAGCACGAACTTATGATGTGCTTATAACAGATCAAACAGGTAGAGATACATCAATTGATCTCCCTTATGGTATTTATCAAGTTAAAGAAACAAAGACACCAGAAAACTATTATTCAGCAGGAGATTTCTTTGTAACTATTGATCAGGATAAAGAAATTGAGTATAGAATGGTCAACAACGCTCCATTCAAGGCATGGTTAAAAGTCGTAAAAGTGGATGAAAATGGACAAAAAGTATCTTTATCTCATGCAACATTTATGCTAAAGGATAGTCAGGGAAATTATGTCAAACAGAAAGTTGGCATGGTTTATAAAGATGAATGGACAACAGATGAAAAAGGTTATGTTGTTCTTGATAATATGCTTGACGCAGGAGAATATACGATTGAAGAACTGAAAACTCCTGAAGGATTCCTTATTGGAGATGATATCAAAGTCAATATTTCTTCTGATAATAAGGATATAGCTTTTGATGAAGACCATCAGCCAGTCATTGAAGTTTCATTTATCAATGAAAAACCAACAGGACATTTGATTTTGTATAAGGAATTTGAAAGAGAAGAAGATACAGCAGTTGGTGGAGCACAGTTCAAAGTCACTGTTGACAGTGATATTATAGATCCAGCAACAGGAAAGGTGATTTACAAAAAAGGTGATCCTGTCAATGTGGGTCATTCAACTGATGGTATCTATATGATTGATGAAAGTGGAAAGCTGGAATTAAAAGATTTGCCACTTGGAACAACAGGTGCCAGATACAAGGTTGAAGAAATTTCAACGGTAGATGGATATGTTCTTTTGGATGAACCAGTCATCTTTGAATTTGATATCAAAGACAATACGACAAAGGAATATACAGTGCAAAAGACAATTGAAAATAAATTAACAGAAATTTATTTCTCTAAACAGGATTTAAATGGTACAGAACTCAAAGGTGGAGAATATCCTGTCATTGATGCAGAAAATGGAGAAATCATTGATCAGTGGACAAGTGATGGAAGAACACATCTCATTAAAGGACTTGTCATGGGTCAAGATTATATCTATCGTGAAGATTTGACACCACTTGGATATACTTATGCAAAAGATGTGAAGTTTACAATGTCAGATAATAAACAGACAATCGTGATGAAAGATACACAGGTGGATGTCAATAAATTAGATGTAGATGGAAACGTTGTTCCAGGGGCAACTCTCCAGATCGTCAGTGTGAAGACAAAAAATATTGTTGACCAATGGGAAACTAACAGAAGTGTGCACCTCGCTGAAGGACTTATTGTTGGTCAAACATATATCCTAAGAGAAATCAAAACGCCGGATGGGTTTGCGACAGCCAATGAAATGCAGTTTACTGTGAAAGAGGATGAAAATATGAGTTTATCTTTGATTAATAAGAAAGTCATTTTCTCAAAAGAAGATGCAGGTGGTGAAGAAATTGAAGGTGCATCAATGCAGGTTATTGATAAAGAAACAGGTGACATTGTGGATGAATGGATCTCTACAAAGGAAAGCCATGCCATCAATGATCTCAAGGTAGGTAAGACTTATATTCTTCATGAAGATTTAGCACCAGTTGGTAAGAATCTGGCACAGGATATTGAATTTACAGTGACTGATGATCAACAGAATCAGCATATCACAATGATTGATACAACAGTTGGTATTCAAAAGAAAGATGAATTAGGAAATAATGTCAAAGGTGCGACATTACAGATTGTGTCTAATAAAACAAAAAACATCATTGATCAATGGACAACAGATGAATCAGTTCATTATGCGCAAGGATTGAAGGTAGGAGAAACTTATACAATCGTTGAAGTCGAAACACCAGCAGGATACAAAACAGCTCCATCTGTGACATTAACTGTTGATGGGGAGCAGGATATGTTATTGACAATGATAGATCATCGTATTTTAACGGATATTCTTGTCAATAAGGTTGACAGTAAGACACATCAGAACATCGTTCATAATGATTTTGAATTTACAATTTATTCAGATGAAAAATGTCAGAATGTATTAAAGACAGTCAAAGCAAATACAACAAAAGGAACAGCACTTTTTGAGGATTTAGAATATGGACAGACAGTCTATGTAAAAGAAACAAAAGCTCCTCAGGGTTATCAGCTTTCTGATGAAGTCGTGAAGATTGTGATTGATGATCAGCTTGAAGGTATTGACATGATTCATAGCTTGCAGTATGAAAATACAAGAATACCTGTGGCTGTTGTACAGACAGGCGATAATGCTGATATCGTCAATGCACTTATACTAGCAGGTGGCAGCATCCTTTTGATTGCAGCTATTGCATACAGAATAAAGAGAAAGAAAGATGAATAGAAGGATACTGAGTGTAGTGGTTGTTATAATTATTGCGCTTTTTATTTTATATCTGCTTTTTTCTGGTTTGGTTACATATGAATTTTTTATTCCGGAGGTGATATAGTTGAATGACAAAAGATTTGAACTCTATCGATTTCAGGAGTATCTTGTGTTGTTTTCAGATCAGCGAAAAAAGTATATTGGAGAAATTCCTGAAAATGTTTTCTGTTACGAAATGAGACATAGTGACGAGGGATTTGAACCATGTGAATTGGCAAAAGGCATTCTTGTTAATTTTTATGGTACAATATTCTGTTCTCATGAAATTGATTTAGGGGATCAAGGTTTCATCTGCTTTGAAGAATCTGAAGATTTTGAGTCTATGGAAGTTATGGTAACATTTGATGAGTATATGGAGCTGTATCTTAAATATCAAAAAAATCATCAAGAGAACATGAATCTTATAGGTGGATTTTCTATGGAAAGGGGGTGATGTGCAGAAGTGAGAATGAATAGCCTGATTTCTTGGGTTGGTGGAAAGAAAGCATTGAGAGAATTGATCTACCAGAGATTTCCAAAAGACTATGGACGTTATATAGAAGTTTTTGGAGGTGGAGGCTGGGTACTGTTTGGAAAGACACCAGAAAGAAATGAAGTCTATAATGACTATAACAACAACCTGTCAAATATGTTTGCAGTAGTTAGAGATCAACCACTGGCTTTTATTCAGGAACTTGGATATCTTCCTGAAAATGGAAGAAACATCTTTAACCTTTACAGAGAGATTATTTCCAAGCAACGAATAGAGGATAAGTATGTTGAAGAAGAAATGAAAAAAGTGAAAGTCTATTTTACAGAAATTCAGGCAGAAGAAATCAGAACAATCATGATGAAGAATAGAATTGAAAATCAGGATGTTCAGATGGCAGTTGCATTCTTTAAACTGATAAGATATTCCTATGGATCAGGATGCCGAACATTTGGATGTCGAGCATATGATGTCAGAAAGGCTTTTTCAACAGTATGGGATGTTTCGGAAAGATTAGCACAGGTTACCATTGAAAATAAGGATTTTGAGGAACTTATTATTCAATACGACAGACCAGATGCTTTTTTTTATTGCGATCCACCATACTATGAAACTGAAGGACACTATGAAGTTGTTTTCTCAAAGGAAGATCATATAAGACTCTGCAGAGCATTAAGGAATATACAGGGAAAATTTCTGCTGTCCTACAATGACTGCGAGTTTATAAGAGAACTTTATAAGGATTTTTACATAGAAAGCTGCTCAAGAGTTAATAATATGGCTCTGCGTTATGACTGTAGCTCTCAGTTTCCGGAAGTACTTATTTCCAATTATAACCCAATGGAAGCAGCAGGCTTGCTTAAACAATTGAATCTGTTTGAAATGGAAGGAGATGAAGAAACAGATGAATAGAAGTATTGAATTGAAGATACAGGAAGGCAACATGATAGCTCTTCCTGTTTTTGTTATGAAGCAACTTCTTTTAAGAGATGGTGATACAATTCGCTTGTCTTTTGATAACGAAATGAAACAGCATTGCTTTCATATAAAATCAGAAAACGAAGAAGAATTATTTGACGAGGATTTCTATTGTGTTCCCAAACGTATTTTTGAAGAATGTGGCATTACATATGATGACATTCAATTAATCATGAATGATGGTAGCATGACATTAACATCATCTGATCAGGTTATATCTGCATTAGGAGAGGAATTGGTTGCATGCCTCACATTACAGGATGTTGATTTCAGTAGACTAGCTGATGATCTTGTGGATTGCATGAATTGGAATGATGAAGAAAATTTACAGGATTCTTGATTCACAGGGAAGACTTGTTCTTCCCTGTGAGCTTCGTGAAGAAGCTGATATTCAAAAAGGTGATATTCTTGAAATAAGCCGTCGAGAAAATCAGATTATTATCGAGAAGATTGATATCGTCAAATTGAATGATGTTTCCAAAGAGTCGATGGAAAATACAGTTGTATCTGTTGCCAGAAAGCTAGACAGAAAGAGCTTACTTATGCTTGCTAGACGTCTTGTTGAATTTGCTGAAAAGAAGGAGGAATCAGAAATTGATAAAAGTATTGTTAGAAAATAGAAAAGTAAAGTTTATACTGTGCTTTAGTATATTGATGGTATGTTTATTTATGCTTGCTTCACCAGTACACGCTGCTGGCAATGTATCAGGAGTGATTCAAAGTGCATGGCAGAGTGCAGAAACACAGATCAAAAATGTTGTCAATAATGTCGTATTTCCGGTCATAGATCTTATTCTTGCTGTGTTTTTCTTTGTCAAGCTAGGAATGGCATACTTCGATTACAGAAAACAAGGACAGTTCGAATGGACAGCACCAGCTATTCTTTTTGCATGTCTCTGCTTTACACTTACAGCTCCAAACTATGTCTGGAATATTATCTAGATTTCATGGAAAGGAATAGAGATTAATGTTTTTATGGGATTTTGTCGCTGACACAGTCATGGGACAAATTGTGGACTGGCTATATGAAAAGATTCTTGATTTTTTAGGAGAATTTTTTGGAATGATGGGGTCTATGGGAGCAGATCTGTTCAACTATTCTTTTGTACAGTCTATTGTGGAAATATTCAAGCTGTTTGGATGGGCGTTATTTGCAGTTGGGATTGTTGTAGCAGTGTTTGAGGTAGGTATAGAGTATCAAAATGGCAGAGGAAGTATCAAGGATGCAGGCTTAAATGCAATTAAAGGATTAATGGCAGTATCACTTTTTACAATCTTGCCAATTGAACTCTATAAGTTCTGTATCAGTCTTCAGGTCACTATGACCAGTGGGATGGCTTCACTGGTTGGTGGTACATCAGTAGGAGAATCAGCCAGAACATCTCTAGAATTTGTTGCCGATCTTGGTTTTGGTACATTACTGCTCATTTTCATACTGATTATGATGGGATATTCCGTTATCAAGATATTCTTTGCCAATCTCAAGCGAGGTGGAATACTTTTAATAATGATTGCTGTAGGATCGCTCTATATGTTCTCTGTTGTCAGGGGATATACAGATGGTTTTATACAGTGGTGCAAGCAGATTGTAGGCATATGTCTGACAGCTTTTCTACAGGCAATCATGCTCATAGCTGGCTTAGGTGTCATGAAACAGAACTGTCTTCTTGGCATAGGACTTATACTTTCAGCCAGTGAAATTCCTAGAATTGCTGGACAATTTGGACTTGATACTAGTACCAAAGGTAATATAATGTCAACAATTTATGCTGCTCAGTCAGCAGTTAATATAACTCGAACAGTTGCACAAGCTGTTAGATAGATAATTTCTTTTTGTCAATTATTCATGGATTCCACTTGATATTGAATGACGTTACTGATATGTGTATGTCCAGGAGGAACAGATATGAATATTGAAGATATAGAGAAGATGAAATGGAATTATGCTTATATGAAATTATTGAGTGAAGATGAGGATAGCTATTTTTTTGGATTTGATATTGATACAAAAACTGATTTGATGAAAGGAAGAATAAAAATATTCAAAAGTGTTTTCGTAGATATTTTAAAGAGAGATATAGATTCAGAGTTTGCTGTTCAAATGGTCACTGAAGGACAAATAGAGTTTATAGAAGTTTCATCAAGACCAATTATCATAGATGATTCAGTCAAGGAAATTGATTTTTGGGGGATTGTTCTATCACAGAAATTTTTTGAAAAATATAAAGACGAGAAAAAAATAGCAAAAGTATTGCTTCTGATAAGACGTAAAGAGGGTGGTAAATGTGTATATGTATCCTGAAAATCTTAAAAGTAGACCAACACTCTGGCTATGGTATTTACGAGATCTTGGCATTATAGGTATAGGTGCAATTATAAGTGTTATTTTTATATCACAGTTGAATGTCTATGTTCCAGTTGTCTGTGTAGGATGCTATGCGTTCTTGACAATCAGAATGCAGGATACGAGTATCTTTGATTTTATCTGTCAAGGTTTTAGATTTTTTATAGGATCACAGCAATTATTTTTATGGGAATATAAAGACTTTACTAAGGAATGAAGGAGGTTTGAATGAAAAGAAAACAGAAGAAAAAGAAAAATTCAACAAGAGAACTGATTAATACGAAGACGATTTCTGACTACAGCTTAAAGTTGTTTACTGGAGAGGAAATTGTCTTTTTTGTTATTCAGCCTCAAAATCTATCGGTCATGTCAAAGGAAAGCATAGCATCAAAGATATTTTCATTGACCAACGTAATAAAGGGGTTGTCAGATTTAGAATTAATCTGTCTGAACAGCAGAGATAATTTTGAGAATAACAAAATGTTCTTGAGAAAGCGTATTGATGAGGAAAAGGATGAAACCATTGTCAAATTGCTTAAACAAGATCTATATCATTTAGATAAGATTCAGACGCAGACTGCAACAGCAAGACTGTTCTTGCTTGTTGTTCGAATTAAACCCAATGAACAAATTGAAGTGCAGTCACTCATCAATAGGATTGAAAAACTTATTAAACTACAGAATCTTACTGTTGCAAGGGCAGATAAGGAAATGATCAAGAGCATGCTGGCTGTCTATTTTGAACAGAATGTGACAACAAGTCGTTTTGAGGATGTTGATGGAGAGAGGTGGTATGAATGAAGCTGAAAAAACCATTTAGAAAAAAAGAAATCATTGATCCTGAAGAAATAAAGGTACAGGAATTCCTTGATATGATTGCTCCAACAACATTGAAGTTCTATACAGAGTACTTTGTGTGTGGAAATACATATCGATGTGTCTGGGCATTAAGAGAATATCCGACATCTACAGAAGAACAGGCATTACTTAGATATATGGGAGAAAAGGATGGAGTGACAATACATATCTATGCAAGACAGGTTACTCCAGCTGAAGAAAAAAAGATTATCTCCAATGCAGCCAATAAGAATAGAATGCGACAGAGTCACACGCAGGATCTTCAAGAAACGGTCACTGCACAAAGCAATCTGAATGATGTCATGGAGCTCATTGCCAATATGCATAGAAGTCGAGAACCACTGATTCACTGTGCAGTCTATTTTGAACTTATTGCAGGAGATTATGATCAGCTTAAGCTCCTTCAGACCGAAATGCAGACTGAACTGGTTAGAAGCAAACTCAATGTAGATCATCTGATTCTTAGACAGAAGGAAGGATTTCTAGCAGTGATTCCAAGTGGATATGACAGCTTCAAGGAACAGTTTGAACGAGTTCTTCCAGCAACAAGCGTTGCAAATCTGTTTCCATTCAATTATTCTGGTAAGACCGATCCACATGGCATCTATATTGGAAGCGATAAGTTTGGAAGTAACATTATTGTTGACTTTAATCAGAGAAATGATGACCGTACCAATGCCAATGCCCTGATATTAGGAAACTCAGGACAAGGAAAATCCTATCTTCTAAAACTGCTTCTCTGTAATCTGCGAGAACAGGGTATGTCGCTTATTACTCTTGATCCTGAACACGAATATGAGGAATTGACTGCACATCTTCATGGTGTGTTCATAGATATGATGTCAGGAGAACATATTATTAATGTTCTAGAACCAAAAATATGGTCAAGTGATATGGAAGAAGATATGGAAGAAGATATACCTTCAACTTTTAAGAAATCAACCATACTAGCACAGCATATATCATTCCTGAAGGATTTTTTCAGGACGTATAAGGATTTTAATGACGAACAGATCGATACAATTGAAATCATGCTGATCAAGCTGTATCGCAATTTCAATATCACTGAAAACACTAATCTGGCTGTGCTATTACATGATGATTTCCCTATTTTAAGTCAATTGTATGAGTATATAGATGAAGAATATAAACATTTTCATGATGATGGAAATAGCATCTATACACGTGAAACATTAAGAGAAATTCTGCTTCTGCTTCATTCAATCTGCATAGGAAGTGATAGTCGATTCTTTAATGGCCATACCAATATAGATACGCAAAAGGTCATTACATTTGGCGTAAAGGGTCTTCTTCAGGCGAACAAATCCTTAAGAAATGCTCTGCTTTTTAACATTTTATCTTATATGTCTAACGAACTGCTAACAAAAGGATATACAGTTGCTTCCATTGATGAGCTATATCTTTTTTTAACAAATATGACAGCAGTTGAATATATCCGTAATTTCATGAAACGTGTTCGTAAAAAGGAAAGTTCAGTTATATTAGCTTCACAGAATCTTGAAGACTTCAATATTGAAGGAATAAAAGAACTGACAAAGCCATTATTTTCCATACCAACGCATGCTTTTCTGTTTAATGCAGGAAACATTAACAGCAGATTTTATATTGATTCTTTGCAGCTTGAAGAAAGTGAATTTGAGCTGATTAAATATCCACAACGTGGATCGTGCTTATATAAATGTGGCAATGAGCGATATAATCTTGTTGTTCATGCACCAGATTATAAGTCGAAGCTGTTTGGAAATCAGGGTGGTCGATAGTCTTGAAGAATCAGAGATTTGGAATAGAAATAGAAATGACAGGTCTGACCAGAAAAAGAGCATCAGATATTATTGCAATGCATTTTCAAGGTCAGAGCATTTATATAGGTGGTCCTTATGCTGAATATCGTGTCAAGGATCTAGAAAATAGAAAATGGAAAATTATGTACGATGCAAGTATAACACCCGAAGATATGGATGGATATAGAGCCGGAGATGAATATAAGGTTGAAGTCGTTTCTCCAATTTGTCGATATCAGGATATTGAAGATATTCAAAAGATTGTTCGAAAATTGAGAGAAGAAGGATATGCAAAAGTCAATTTCTCGTGTGGCATACATATTCACATTGACGCGAGTCCTTATGATGCCAGAAGTCTAAGAAATCTCACAAATATCATGTATTCTAAAGAAGATCTGATTTATAAGGCATTAAAAGTGAGAGTCAGCAGAGAAAATAGATATTGCAAGAAGGTTGACGAATCTTTTATCAGAAATCTCAATAAAAGCAAGCCAAAAAGTCTGGAACAGGTAGAAAAGATATGGTATCAGGGAAATGTTTCAAGAAAACAACAGCACTATGATGATTCTCGCTATCATGCGTTGAATCTTCATAGTGTTTTTTCTAAGGGAACAGTAGAATTCAGACTGTTCAATGGAACGCTTCATGCAGGTAAAATCAAGGCATACATTCAGTTCTGTCTGGCTGTTTCTCATCAGGCACTATCACAGACGAAAGCGAGTCGAAGAAAAACACAAACCACGAATGAAAAATATACATTTCGAACATGGCTGCTAAGGTTAGGACTGATTGGGGATGAATTCAAGACAGCGAGATATCATCTACTAAAGAATCTAGAAGGCTGCATTGCATGGAAGGATCCAAGTCAGGCACTGAAACAGAAGGAAAGACTGCAGAAGAAAAGGGCAGAACAATCATTGAACAATCATTCCCAACAGCATTTAGATGATTTGGAAGAAGTCAGCGAAGAACAGGAAATGGGTATGCAACAGAGCATGTAGAAATGGAGGTGTACAAGATGAACAGATATTATATTGCCTATGGAAGTAATCTCAATTTTTATCAGATGGAAAGAAGATGCCCTGATTCCCAGTTTATAGGTACAGGTATTCTTAAAAACTGTAAACTTGTATTTAGAGGTGATAAATACAACGCAGTTGCGACAGTAGAACCAAAAAATGATAGTATTGTTCAGGTAGGAGTATGGAAAATATCACAAGCAGATGAAAAACGTCTTGATATTTACGAAGGTTTTCCAAGACTTTACAGAAAAGAAAATGTCAAGATTAATCTAGGTGATATTGAGGCAAATGCAATGCTCTATCTTATGAATGATGGTTATGATTATGGAATGCCAAGTCGTATCTATTTGAACACGATAAGACAGGGATATCAGGACTGTCATCTAGATGAAAAGCAATTGATGGAATCTGTTGACCATATGAAAAAAATGATAGAAAAAAGTGAAATGGAAGAAATGTTTCCTCTAGGCTATAAGGATATAAGATCATAATGTTCTTGAAGGCATTGAAAATTGCGCTTTTGAGTGCAGATCAGAAAGAAAATATTATTGGGCGCTTTTTTAAGGCGCTTGTTCTGATCATTATTTCTCCCTTTATTGCTGTTACTTTGCTCGTAGGTGGAATATTCAGCAATGGGATAGGATTTAATCATCATCTTGTATCGAATCTGTTTAACGGAAATCCCATTAGTGATTTTGTAGGAGAAAAGGCTGAATATATTCAAACAATACAGGATGGTCTGATGCTGATTGACAATCAGATCAGCAATGCCAATGCAACATTTACGACTTCTGCATCATTAAATGAATATCTGGTTAAAGGTTATTTTATTGGGTTCATGTTTTCTAATCAGCAAAGAAAATTTGATAGTGCCAGTGCTGAAGCGTGGGTCAATAGTTTTATTGTCAAAGAAAATGATAATGTGTATCCGACTTCTGTCAATACGGTTATCTATGATGGAATTCAAAGCAATATGGGAATCCAACTTGAAAATGATACAGTCATATTGATGGAAAAAGTCTATGGAACACTCATTGGCAACAGCAATGGCATTGTTGTCACTTTAACACAGGAACAGATCAGAGAGCTGATAGATCAGCTTCCTGACAATATAAGTGAACTCAGAAAGAACATTGTTCTTCAGGCAGCCGATGCTGTTGGCAAGATACCCTATTACTGGGGTGGAACAGCAAGCAATCCAGGTTATGAAGGCAATGATTTTGGAGCATACATAACTCCAGATGAAAAAGGTCGTAATCGAAAAGGATTGGACTGTTCTCATTTTGTTGACTGGGTTTACTGGACTGTGATGGAAAATAATCTGGGCAATACAAATACTGCAGGTCAGATAAAAATGTGCAGAAAGATCAGTGCAAATGAACTTCTGCCGGGCGATCTTGCTTTTCTTATGGATGAAAATGGACAGACAACACACGTTGGTATCTATGCAGGAATGAACGAATCAGGACAGCTTGTATGGATTCATGAAAATGCCAATGACAATAATGTTGCAGTCAATACAGTGTCTTACTGGAGTGGATATTATAGATTGAACTTTATGGAGGGACGTTAAATGGTAATGAATGAGCAACAACTAAAGCAATATTTCTCTCGTGAATGGATTGGAACAGTCAAAGGACAATATGAAAATGTCTGTCATCTGAGATTTGAAGAAATACCTAATTTCATCAGATATGCAGGCAAGTGTGCAGATCTTGAGATATTCGATAGCCATGAATCAGAATTCCTTTTGGATACATATGGTCCGTTTGTGAATCGTATCTGGCCAGATCTTTCTTCATATCAAAGAGAACAGTATAGAGATATCATCAATCAGTTAGCAAGTTATATCAATGCAGAATTTGAAAACATTGCTGGTGAGCCTATAGAGAAGGTTAAAGTATTCATAGATCAGATACAAGCTCAATCTTTAACGCAAAATGGTGCGAGCGAAATGCAGATGAAAATGTAAAGGAGCGTAAAAATGAATGAAAAACAGAAAAAATGTGTAGATGAACTTAAAGAAGATTTTGAACGCTATCAATATGTCTTGGAGAATGGCTCCAATGATCCTTTATGGAGTGATGGTGTAAATCTAAATCTGATTAGAAATCATATCATCCATCAAAAGAAAATCATAGAAAACAAATTTGTTAATGAATCATATCCAGCTATATATTTTCAGCCAACACCTGATGAAGTGAATAGTGATTTCATGGTTCATGAAGACATGATACGTCAAAAAGCCAACCAGACATTAAAAAAATTTAATAGCTTTTTTTATCTTGATGAACTGAAGAATGCCAGTTATTACCTTGAACCTAAGCAACTTGTTGAAGCTGGGATACAGCAGTCAATTAACCGCATTCATGTTCTTGAGCAGGCTATTGATGAAGATGATCTGGTGACTATGAGAAGAATATCCATGCATGAAAATGAGTATTATGAAGATCTGGAAAAAGCATTTGAAAATTTACGAGAAATCAATCTTGAGGAAGATAGACAGATTTCTTTCTTTGAAATTATGATGTAAAAGGAGAGTTGAAAATGAATAAAGACAGAATTGACTATCTAAGAAAAATGTATCCAGAAGGAACAAGAATAAAGATCAATACAATGAGCGATCCTTATCACTCTGTTCCTTCAGGAACACTTGGAACGGTCAATCATGTAGATGATGCAGGAACAATACATATGAAGTGGGATAATGGTCAGAGTCTAGGACTTATAGATGAAGAAGATGACTTCACTGTTGTTTATAGACCAGAATATAAGGAAGAACAGATCAGAGTTCTTGTTGTAGCACCACTTCAAAAGCCAGTCATTAAAATGATTGAAAATACACTTGAGGCACAGCAGGAAATTGTTGAGGGAGATATTGAATATATCAACATAGAAGATGATGCTGTTCTTGTGTGCAATGAAGAAGGAAAATTAATGAATCTCCAAGCAAACAGACGTGTTGGTTATGATGTCATAGCTGGCATCTTTTTTATTGCACATGATGATGGATCAGAATATCTTAAATCATTAAAAGATGAGCAGATTGAAAAGTATATGGAAAGATTTAATGAAATCGAACATATCGAGCAGGAAGAATTACAAATTATCACAGGTCTTTCCATGAAAGGAAGATAAATGACATTAATGAGATGTCGTATAGGAATAAAAATGAGGTGAAAAGAAATGTCTGAGGAGAGAAAATTGGTGAGTGAACCGTTA
>ERZ1643251.2987-NODE-2987-length-16310-cov-6.141187_pt1 | contig 16310 bp, 19 predicted proteins | sample MGYA00579261_ERZ1643251 | MGnify/ENA primary metagenome ERZ1643251 (study PRJEB29033, sample SAMEA4952267) | chicken gut metagenome | biome: Broiler Chicken; feature: Gastrointestinal Tract; material: Caecum | place: Ireland | collected 2018 | study: Broiler...
CTTGACTTGCCAGACTTCCAATACCCTCAATAAATCCGTTGATCGCATTCCTACCAGCCTGTACAAAGTCTTTTGCAATTCCTTTAATCCCGTTCGCAGCGGCGCTTCCGACTTCCTTCGCTTTACTAACCGCGTTTTGAATCATGGAACCGATACCGTTTGCTAAGCTGGTAATGAAGGAGCGACCTGCCTCACCAAACTGGGACACAAAGGTGCCCATTGCATAGATGATCGACGTGATTAGATTAATAATCGCACTCGATACCATCGGCGCATTTGTCGTAATTGCCGTCGATAATCCGTTGATAAAGTTGATCATCAGGTTAAAACCAGCTTGAATGATTGCTGGTAACTGTGCTGCCAATGCGTTGATAAAGTTTACCACAATCGTGATTGCGGATGTGACGATACCGCCGATGTTTGCTGCAATACCTTGTAAGAACGCTGTGATGATATTGAAACCGGCGGTTACCATACTTGGTGTATGCTCGGCGATCGACGTAAGCAACGAATCAATCAACAGTATCACCGTTTCAATTAGCACCGGACCCACATTTTGAATAATTGTGAGGATCTGGATTAAGATAATCGAAATGGCTTCTGCTAACTTTGGAGCGCCGGCCGCGATCACCTGCACAAAGGTAATGATTCCGGATGCAATTGCCGAAGCAATACCCGGAATCACCGCAGCAATCCCAGCCGCAATGGTGGTTAGTGCTCCAACAATCGCAACTGCTCCGGCCGCACCAATGGCCGCCAAACTAGCCAAACCAATCGCTAGTTGTGCCACACCGACGCCGATTGCGAGAGCTGCTATGCCAAACAATGACAACGCTGCTGCAACCGCAATCATGGCCGTAGCACCACCTAGGATCAGAAGCGCCGCAGCAATGGCGCCGATACCAACGGCTAACGCTTGCCAAGGCATACTCCCAAGAAGCTTGATTGGTATCACCAATAACGTTAGTGCCGCTGCCATCAAAACCAATCCAGCGCCAGCTCCTAAACCGCCTAGGGCTACCGTACTCAGCGTCTTTAATGCGATCGACATGATACCTAAAGCCACTCCAATAGCAATCATACCCTGCGCCAAAGTTGTAAAATCCATAGAGCCAAGCAAGAATATTGGCACCACCAGCATGTTTAATGCAGCCGCAATCGCAATTACAGACACCGCCACACCTTTTAACTGCAAGCTTCCCATGATTCTAACGGCTCCTGCAATCGCTATAAGCAATGCTGTTACAGACACCATACCCTGCTGCAAAACTGCAATATCCATCTGACCAAACAATTTTACAGACGCGTAAAGCATCAGCATCGCTGTCGCGATCTCAATGATCACTTGCTTTCCGTTTTTCAATTCTCCGAGTTTAGATGTTCGAATGAATATTGCAATTTCTGCTAATAAAATACCAAGGGTGACAAGACCCTTTTGAAGTTCTTCCGGCTTCAATTCCGCAAATGTGCTCATTGCTTTACCAAGCTGATGAACCGCCCCAGCAAATATCAATAAGCCTACGGACGATTTAATCAGGGTTCCACCATCTACATTTTTAGACATAATCTTAGCGGAAACGGTCAAGCCTGCCATTAAGCTCGCCATTGCTACTAGAGCCGGCCAAGTATCATCCCATGACTGGAAATCTTTCAGACTCGATAACGAACTTGCTAATATAGCGATCGCTCCAGACATGATCACCATAGATGTTGCTGCACCAGCAATACCCTTTACTTCAAATTTATTGAGTATTTCCATCGTAGCAATAACTTCAGCCAACAATATTGACACGCCGATCAACCCTGTCTTTAGCTCTTCACCGTCTACAAATGTCAGCGCAACCAGTGCGCCGGCCAATATCGCGACAGCTCCAGCGATCGTAAGTAAGGTGTTGGCTTTGATGTTCTTCTGCCAAGTTTCCAATGCGTCTCTGGTTGTATGCAATACATTTACGACACTATTTAAGACATCTTGGAAACTTTTCTTTACATCCCCAAGACTTTTGAAGAATTTACTGATGATAATTGCTACTCCGGAAAGCATGCCGGTACCGATCACATCCGTAATGGTAATGCCACTAAATAAATCCCCGATCTGACTAGCAATTGGACTAAGCGCATCCTTCACTTTTCCACCAAAGTCCGCCAAAGCATCCTTGATCTTTCCAATGAAGTCCAAGAATCCCTGTAACTTACTATTTGCTTCGTCAACACCATCTCCAGCCGCAGACTTTACGGTAGAAAAAGCGTTGGACGCAGCTGTTTGAAAATCTTCGAACGCCTTCTTAATACGATCTAAGACTTGTGTAATACTTTCAAATCCTGATAAGTCAAGTTTCTGACTTAGAAATGAGACAACCTGTGCAAAAATGTCTGGAAGCGAGGATAAGACTGAGCCGGATAAACCGGTAACCAAAGAAACCAGTTTTCCCATTGCTCCGCCAACGGTCACAATACCTTTTGCAATTGGCGGAACTACTTTTAACAAGTTTCCGAATCCCGATGCCACAAAACCGATTGCATCAACGCCTAATCCAAGCACCGAGAAGATCCCTTCGAATGTGGATTGGATCGATTTCATGGTCCCTTCGCCTATTTTGAAGTTTTCCGTAAGATCACGAAAGCTTTCTGAAATCTCAACGAGCTTCTCCCCGGTCATCGGGGGAAACACATTTCGAAACGCCTCGCCAATTGGTTTTAGAATATTACCAAGTCCTTTAAATACATTTGCGAGACCTTCGATAACAGCTTCTCGTCCGCCGTTCTCATTCCAGAACTTCAACATCTCATTTCGAGCCTGTGTAGATGGACCGATAATGCCATTGAAAGCATCGCTTACTTTTGTTAACACCTCTGTGGCCTGTTCGCTATCACCAATGATGTATTCCCATGACTGTGCCCAACCGGACTGTACGGCCTCCTTCATGGTACTGAACAGCTGAGTCAAGGTTCGTACCTGCGTTGCTGCTTTAATCATGGATTCGTTATTCGCAAACTTCTCCAAAGTGGCGGTTAGGACATCCGCCGTAAGCCAAGACTCACCATTCAATGCACTGATAGATTCTCGGAAGCTTACACTTTCATCAACGGCAATACCCATTTCCTTGGCAGTGTCTTTCAACGCATTCTGGAATAGCTCGCCACCCATACCGGCATTTACAACCGAGTTCCAATCCATAAGAGTAACCCTACCGGCCGCAATTGCTTGTGAAAGCTGATACATGGCCGTAGCCGCTTGGGTCGTATTAGAACCGGATGCCGCCGCTAAGTTCGCCAAACCTTTAATAGATGCTACTGATGTATCCAGATCTACACCAGCGGCGGTAAACGCGCCAATATTTCTGGTCATGTCAGCAAAATTATAAATGGTTTGGTCCGCATAAGTGTTCAATTCCTGAAGCGCCTGGTTAACCTGGTCTAAGGTAGTGCCCTTACTTTCAGTATTTGTAAGAATCGTCTTGATGGAGTCCATCTTTGTCTCATACTCGGTCAAACCTGTCATGACAGGTTCAATTGTTAGAGCACGGATCATGTTGGTTCCGGTCGTAATTGCCGCATTGGTGATTCTTTGTAGGGCCGTTGTAGCAATGACTCCCAATGTCGTGAAACGATCGGAAATGATGCCCACGCTTCTTTCCAATGGCGACATATTCACTGCGCCAGCCGTTTTTCCAAGATTTTGCAACGATTTGGCGGAGTCACCAAAGTTGAGTTTCTGTTTTAAACGATCCAGCGTATTCATGGTAGTCTTCGTTTTTCGTTCAAATTCGGCATTATCGAATTGCATTGACACAACACGATTATCAACCGTCGTACTCATGACTTCGTCACCTCTTTCCAAACTCCTTCCGCAATCTCTTCAAATATCGGTCGCATTGCCGGATTAATATAGTCAATTCCTTGCACGTATCCCCCAGTGCCGGTACCATGACCGTACTGAATGATAACAGCAATGTTTACACCGTTGTTCTCGTTGGAATTTGTCCAGACAATCTCTGTTTTCTTTCCATCTCGTTTGATTTCGTACCCCCAAGACGCAGCAGTGGTTCCCGTATCTACCGGTGTAGCCGCAGATAGAGCCCGTACGCCACGTTCGCCATAGGAATCCAGACGTTTCATGAAATCTTGGTTTGCCATGCGTCTCAAGAAGTTTTCAGTCTTCTTAAAATCGCCTTTTTGTTTCACCGTAATCATCCTCTGGTCCCCAATGCTTTCTTTCTTGCTGCATTTAACTCACGCATCTGCTTAAACTGATCCGCTTTGGACATTTTCTTCTTCGGAGAGTTCTCGATGACGCAGACATGAATTAATGTCAATAATTGATTGATATGCCAGTATTGGCATTCGAACGGGATCCCATTTGTAATCATCGCATAATAGATTCGTTCGGCTGTATAAATTTCTCGGGACGGGGGTTTATTGTCTTCCCGGAACCAAGTCGCCGTAGCCTCGTCTTCCATATAGTCGTGAATTGCATCGACCATGTCGTCGGTCAACCGATAGTATACGGAAGGGTCTACGTTCTTGGTAACTGTCATACATCGTATATAATCTATAGTTTCTTCTATAGTTTTATTCGCTTTCTTAAAGTATGGCTTATGCCATTTTGACTCCCATAGTCGAATGGAGACGAGCGAATGCTCCAGTTCGATGGTCTCGTCTCGAAACGTCTCGAAACATAACGTCTCCTCGTTGAAATACTGTTCGCCAGGGATTGTCAACGATAACATTCGCTCATTCCTCCTTCTAATCTACTATCGAACGGCCTCTTCAGTTCCCTGAAGCGTCTGCTCTTTCTTTGCCTTTTCAGCTTCCGCTGCTTTCTTAACATCCTCCGGTACAATTTGGTTGAAGAAGTTTGCCGCAGCATCGGCAGATGAGATCAGTTCCATGAACAGCATGTCATAAGCCGGTGTCTGTGAAAAGGCCTCTGATAACTCGTCATTCTGGATAAACCGACGTCCATCCGGAGCGATTTCACCATAAGATGCCAGGATTGTCTTCTTAAAGGTTTCTACCAGAGTCTCATTATCTTTCGCAGCAATAATCTCATTTACCCACTCTGCATATCCGCCCTTTTTCAGGTCCATTTCGGACAATTTAGACTTGGATAAGTGGAAATAGAAGTCCTCGGTTCTCTCCTTGCCGTTCCAATCAGTGTATGTATAGGTCTTTTTTAACATGATATAATCCTCCTAAAAAATCTTTTCTAAAACTTTTACTTTATTACTTTTTAACAGATCTGATAAATAACTAATAATTAAAAGTTTTTATAAATTCTTACAATTTTTAAGCGCCCACTCCGCCAACGCCCAACAGCTGGATTACTTCGCTCGGAAGCGGAAGTCTCGGTTCACTACCACCCTTGTAATAGGTATTAGCGACCCACGTTGGTGCAGATCCACTAGATCCTTCTACCGGAACGTATTTACCCTCTTCCAGCTGATAGTAATTCGCATAGTTGGTGTCCCAATCTTCGGGCTCGGTAGCTGTAAGTGTTGGATCCTCTCCATATAGAATCTTCTCCAGCTGCTGCAGTTTCGCCTTATCTGTCTTAGTGGAGTCAACCTCCAGTGTAGCCGTTGCCTTGTGGCCCGGCACGTTTACCGGTGTGGTGTCGAACTCCCAAGAAAATGTCGAAGCCTCCGGACTGTCATTGATGGTGTCGCGAGTCTTCTCAGACGGAGAAGCCGTTGCACCGTATACCATATGAATCTTATAAGAGTCATCCGTATCCCCACCTGCGTCACTGCCGATCATCGTCCGATATGCGAGGCCGAATGGTACACGAGACTGCTGTCCAATGTAAACACCCGGTGCTACGGATACATTACCGTCACACTGATTGAATTCCTCTGGATAGGTATAAGCCTCGATGGTTCCTCCAAAGGTCTCTGCGGACCGTAAGGAACCGTATTTAATGTTATCTGCCCACAGGTCTGTTGGCTCAGCACCTTCCGGGGACTCCGTAATGTTTGTAAGTCCATTCCACGGTACACCTTTTGTGTAAGCACCCGTGTTATCCTGCGGATATAAAACACCATGATCCACGCCCATTTCATAGCGGCGTTCACCAGTTGCATCCCATACAACTCTCATAGTTTGTGTCCTCCTTACCAATAAATTTCCAAAATATCGTGATTTAAGTTATCTGCTTTATATGAACGGTCAAAAGCACAATACGGCAAATCCATTAATTTGTCTCTGGCCGGGTTATCCGGAACATAGTCAATCAATTTCAATTGGTATCTGTGTTTCTTAATGTAGCCAATATTATCGGCGGATCGACGTTCAATATCTTCGAGTTGAAAAATAATGCATGGATAACTGATACGTATGTCTTCTGGGGGGTTATAGTAGACGTTACTGTTTCCCAGAATCTCTACGAGTTTCTTCCGAAGACTTTGCCACGATGCCACTATACACACCCCCTAACGTTAGAATGATTCGAGGCCATTGTACGGTAGCGTCGGTAATGGTCCAAATACCTCCGAGTTTTGGCATCCGAAATTTCAGATACTTCATCTCAAATACGTGATCCCTTGCGTAGGGATCCGCGATGATGCTGATCTGATTAGAGATTCGAATGTCGTCATTGGTGCTGTCTGACCCCGCGCTACGCTGCACTCTGCTTTGAAGCATGTCGCCTCTGTAAGAGCGCTCTCTTGGGGTTGGAACAAACAGCCCAGGCTCCTGTTCCTCGCTTAGTACGAACCCGATCGTTCCAACAAATTTACTCATTTTGAATTTTTCTCCTTACACTTAAGTATACTCCTTAGAGTTCAGAACTGTGGACTCACCAATCGTCAGAGAGGTGTAAGTGGTCTTGTCAGCGAATTTCACTGGAGTGTAGAATTCGTTGTTGTAAGACACGATCACGCCCTTCTTCAGCAGTTCCATAAGAGTATCCTTGTCGATCTTGTCGCCTTCTGCCATTGCACTCTTGGAGTATACGAAATTGTCGGACGATTTTCCATACAGGACGATTGTCTTTATAAATTTCTCCTCTGCGTCAGCATATACGACGTCAAATCCTCTGAAATCCATCATAGTGATAGAATCTCCTTTCTATAATGTTATTCCGCAGGCTCTAATGTCAAACCAGACAGATCCAGCTCTACGGTTTTGCTCTTTACGCCATTGTTGTCTACGTAAACCTGCAGTTTCTGAAGGCTCTTATCTGTGATCTGAGCTACCCATAGTAAATCTGCATCCAGAATCCGTTCTTCTACGGTTCCGTTGGTCTTGTAGACGTGTACCTTAGCATCTTCTGGATCTGGAATACACTTGGTTGCCAGATACCATCCTTCCTGCTGCCCCGATTCGGAAGAGAAACCGGTATAACCACTTACATGATGCAGTGTACCGGTTACTTTTCCGTCTTTGATCTGAATATCAGACTGGAGCTCGGAAGCTGTTTTACCCAGAAGATCAACTGTTGGCTCTGGAACGGTGATTGTCACGGTTGGTTCGGTCTCCGGCTTGGAGTTCAGCACAATATCATCGCCGATGGTGAGAGATACGTGTGTTTCCTCGTCCGCAAACTTCTTGGGGGTGTAAATCTCACCCTCGTAGGAAACAACCGCGCCCTTCTTTAAAATATCAAGAAGATCTGCCTTCGCAACTTTGTCCGTCTCGGCCATAGCCGGTTTCGAATATACATTCGTATCGCTGGCTTTTCCGTAAAGAGTAATGCTTTTGATACACTGTTCTCCCGCGTCGTCGTAGACAACGTCGAAGTTTCTATAGTTGATCATCTAAGACACCTTCCTTACTATTACCCGTTGGTCTTCATTTCGAACGCCATTGCGGAATACGGTGTTGTCAGAGCACCGGAGCAACGAGTCTCGATGAGATATTTCTGCTGGTTGTAATCGATGTCAAAGTCATCGAACATGTTCACAGCGCCACCCTTGTCAGCACCAACATTGTAGTCCGTCATGTTCAGGATGACACCTACCAGCGGATTTCCGTTCTTACCAATTGTAGATTCCATCGGAGGAACGGTTACAATCCGACTTACTCTCATTTTTCTTGCAAGAGCGGCCTCGTCAGCATAAAGATCCCTGCCCGTTTCATCTGTCAGAAGCAGCATATCTGTTAACATGTCTTCTGTAGTAAACAGGATCGGGTTACCAGAACCTTTGTACAGCTTTCTGGTCTTGATAACAGTGCGGATGAACGCTTTCGCTTTATCGTCGTCGGTTGCTGTGCTCTGTACGGTTACATCAGCGTGGATGGTGAACAGATCGTCATCTTTTGCGATCGGACGAATGTTCTGCTCATTGATCTTGTCATCGCTGGACGCCAGTCTTCCATCGCCGAGCAGGATTGCACGAGCAATTTCCTCGTTCAGCATCATTCTCATTTCAGCTTTCAGCCAGGTTACTACATCGAAGTCGGTGATATCAAGCACGTCATCGCGATCCATTTTCTGTTTCTTGTAAACCGTGGTCGGATCTGTGGTACGTTTCATCAGGCCGAAGAATTCCTCCTTCTTCATCTTACCTTTCAGGTAACCTTTGGCTCTGGCATCATCTTCTGTAATATCAGCAAAGATAGATTTGATCCTGGAGAATGGCGTGTGGTGTACACCGTTCATAACAACGTTTACCCAACCCATATCTCTCTGAATGAACGTCGGAGTCGGCGTTACATTCTTTGCATCCGGGAACAGGAAATCAACCTGATCAATTCCGTGATTCAGGCAGGAGTCTTTCAAACTTCCATACCGTTTCGCATCTTTGAAAATCTGCTCGATTTCATCCACAAGTACCGGAGTTCCATCGGAATGCATCAGGACTCCCTCAAGATCTTTCTCATCCATCTGCAGATCAAATACATTCTGTTTCATTTCGTCACTACCTCCTGTTGAGTCTTCATCTTCATCATCGTCGGGGATATCGGCTTCATCAGCCGCTAACGCAGCAGCCCCGACTAGTCCATACAGAACTTTCTGCTGCTCTTCATTCATTGTATTAATGACATCGTCGATTGTACGATCGCTGTCTTTTTTATCCGGTTCTTTACTGGATCCGGATGTATCAGCATGCGTCATATCGTCATCCTCCTCTTTGTCATCGTCTTCATCGCTGTGAAGAAGCAGACCTTCTACACCACTGTAGATGATTGCCTCATCTTCACTCTCTTCGCCGTGACTCATCACGTTCTCAATATGTGCACCAGGATTTGCACCAGCAATCACGAGGCTTACTTCTCGAATGACGCCGTCCTGAACCTGCGGTCCAATCTGTTTCAGTTTATTTGCACATATGGACAAAGAGTCGATATCGCCATGCGCAACCAAAGCCTTTCCAAGACGACCGTTCTCGGTATCATTGAATGTACAATGCGCGTATACGCCTTCGCCACGATGCTCAAGAACAGCGTTTCCGATGACGTCTGACGGATCACCATGACGATGATTCCAGACTAGTGGAACTTTCTTTCCGTCCTGAGCTCGAAATGCGCTTGGCATGATGATTCGACCGTCAGAGCATTTCATATTTGCTCTGGTGGCCCATCCACTAAAGTCATACTTGCTCATTTTGAATTTCTTCCTCCTTTTCAGTTTCTACTGTCGTCTGCTCTTCGGCAGGCGGAGCCAAGTCTTTTGACCGGCTAATGTTGCTATTCCTCAATTCGTCCGCTTTCTTTTCTTTCGACGGTTTCATACCAATGCCCTGACGAATCTCGTTCGATGTCGTGATCTCGTTTCGAGTAAACTTATCTGCGATGTCCGCCATGTTGGTGATCGAAATCATCTTAAACGGATTCCGGAAGAACATCAATGTGTGGTTCTGTGACAGAGCAGTTCTGGAAAGGAACTTACGCTTCATCTCGTCAACAATTGCTGATATGATCGGTTCAATCGTACGAGTGTAATAATTCTGCATCGTGTTCTCGTCGGCGGTGCCATCCAGAATACTTTGTGTGATGTTCAGCTGTGAGAAAAGTAAGTTAGTGAAGTATTCTACCTGAGACATCAGATGATTCTCCAAGGAACGGTTCAACTGCGTGATCCGCTCACTGCTGTCGATGTATGCAACTCCATACTTTGAGTTGTTTAACTGTGCCTCCATCTCCTTACGACGCTCATTCGCAATCTTCTTCCTCGTCTCATTCTTGACCACGTATGGAAGCTGTACGATCAAGTCAATGCTGCCGGACGCGTTGTGTTCATCCGTGGTGTCCAGCAACGACAACTTTCTTGTCAGTCGCTGTGCCGTGGAATTCGGCTCGTTCATGACCGCATAAAACGGATTCTCAATCAAAGCCACACTCTTTTTGGGCAACACAATCTCTTTGTGAATACCATCGCGGTCGTCGTATAGCCGAACACGAACGTGCTGTGGATACCAAGATATCACTTTAGCCGTTCGCATACTTAAGATAGAATATGCGCCGACACTTTTGAGATCCGGGTTGGTATCCGTGTCAACTGGGACGATGGCCACGCAGCCTTCGTCTAACATCGACATAACAACGTCTTGCATAAACGCTCGTCCGGTTTGATCAATGTTCGCCTCTAGGTTTAGACACCTGTTTAAGCTGTCATTTACAATCTCGGTAAACCGACCTCCTTCGTCAGTCAAGCAACGGTTGATTGTTAATTGAGCAACATCCAGAGCGATTCGATTGTAAATAGAAGTAACAATACTGCGTTCGTTTCCTCTGGTTAAACGCGGTCGATCGGGACGATAGGAATAGCCTGGACCCATGTTGTAGTTTGGCGTGGGGTCACGATTCATGAAAGCGTTAAAGGCGTGTTTCAGCCTTGATGTCATCGTCCATTCCATTTTGAATTTTTCTCCTTCTTACGATACTCGATCAATGATATGCTGCGTAATCCACTGCCTTCCTAGATTGGCGGCAATGTTTGCACCATACGCCCCACCGATTAATGGACCAAGTGCTGGACTAGCAACAAATGCAGCCCCCAAAGCAACGGTTGTTCCTGAAATCATAGAAACCGTTGCTGCTTTGTTTAAAGTAGTCGCTGTCTTTTTCACACCTCTTAAACCCACTTCTTCTTTCGCCTGTTTGACGATCTGTTTGCTTAATTCTTTTCTCTCTTTTCTTGTTTTCGCGTTCTTATACTGCTCCCGGGTTTCCTTCTTAAAGGTTTTCGTATAATTCTTTGCTTTTTTGATAGCGGCTTTTCGCTCTGCTTTTGTAGTCTTTCCCTGCTTATAATCTCGTTTCGCTTCTTTTATCGCTTTATTTCGTCGATTATTAGCTAATACTCGAAAGTCTCTTCGAACACCCCATTTCATACCTTTCACACCGTAATGGTAAATAGTGGCTTCGTTTTCCACATTATCACCTCCTACTCAAAAGCGTCTTTATTATTCTTATATGCGACGAAACCGTCCATCATGGCGGCCACTGCATCAATTTTGGCATCGCGCCGCTTCTTTAAAAGTTTACGATTACCATTCGTATCCTCCATGACAATACAGTTTCCCATCGTGAAACTCATTAATGACTCGTCAAACAACAATTTCCTGGTTGACGCCAATGTTTTTAGTTCTCCCAAAGGAATAGATTCTGTTCTGGATCCCTGTGGTACTTTTTCAATACCAAACGGTCCGTTTTCCAGCTCCCATCGGGTGATAAAGGCTTTTGCACCGTAGGGATCGTATCCCACACACTGAACATCGTACTTCAGATTTTCGATATGCTGGTCTAGGTCGTCATAAACCTCCATCATATCCAGCACCGCGCCCTCCAATACGATCAAACTTCCTTCCTGCATGAATTCGTCATACTTTTGGCGTAACGCCAAAGGAAGTCGATCCAATGTCACCGATGAAATATAGTTCCTGGTCTTAATTCCAAAGCAATCTTTGGATAGCGGAAACAAAAAGGTAAAGGAACAGAAATCATCTCCTTGTGATAAGTCAATACCCATCGAACAGGACATCCCCCAGAAGTCTCTTCTACGATGAATCTTTGTTTCGTCATAGGTAAAGAAGTATGTGTAACCCTCCAACGGAATTCCGAATCGCTTCGCCAAAATATCGTTACGATTCGCCGGTGCATTCTCCATACGTTCTACATCCAAATGGTAGGTGTCGTATGTAACCGTCAGTCCAAGGTTCGGATTCGCCTTCAGCCACATCTCCGGATGAGCAACTTCCGAAATATCGTCCAGCCGATAATACCAAATCGACACATGAGGGTTGTAATACTCTCCCTTGAGGATGCTCATCAATTCCATTTTGACGCTGTCACCCACACCGTTTCGAACAGTTCCTTCGGAACTAGTCGCCAGAATGAGATAGTCAGGATTCTTCGATGCTCCCTGTTCGATTGTACCGATAGGGTCCTCTCGGATGTCGCATGATAACCATTCATCCACCGTCGCGACCTTACAACGAAGGCCTTGAAGCTTGTCGATTGACATCGGTCGAATCTCCAATAGCGAATTGGTGAGAAAGTTCTCAATACCCTTCTTTGTAGGAGTCAATTTCATTCGATTCGCCTTGGACCCAGTGGTGTTCTGTAGTGATCCTTCTGTTAAGAACCGATAGAATGGCCCTCTTGCTCTCGCAATAGAAGTCTTGATCGGTGATAGAATCTCTTCCGCCTGTTTCATAGTTGGCGCAGTCGTGATCTGATGTGTGGTAGACGTATCCACATTTAAAAAGTAGCTTTGCACACAGGAAGCATACATTGACTTCGCTGCACCTCTGGCTACAATCAGATATTGCTTGTTCACCAGCCGTTTCTTGACCACTTTTTGGACATAATGTCCTCCATGGCCGTCTGGATCTGGCTCGAAGACACTTCGCTCCTCGAAGTAATACCACCCGAAGATCTGTTCTGCCCACACCTTAAAGGAATCCAACAAATGAAGATCCTCTCCGTCGGTTAGGGTCAACTCTTCTTCGCAGAAAGCGATAAAACCCTCAACAGCTTTGTCATCGTAATAGAATCGTGGATCGGCAATCAAATCGTCAATGCGGTTCATTTCCATTGAAATTTCTTTATTGACTGGAATATCACCCCGAAGAACAGCGTCCCGAAAGGCGCCGTAATAAATCGGAGTAGCCGTGTTTGATAGAGCCATGGTTTCACCTACTTCTTCTTGTTGTTGGGATGTGTCTTAAATTCCCCTTGAAGATTCAACTTCTTGTTCACCGTATCGGACAAATATGAACGGACGATCTGCCGTCCAATGTCTTCCGCAGCTGGAATGAGTACATCCCTCACTGCTTTGGATCCGACTTCTCCCAAAAAGGAACGCCCTTTCGTTGTCTGCTGGTTTCTATCGTTGGCTCCCTCGGATAATAATTGACGATACTGTTTCTCCAACTGTAGTCGATTAACATGTGCCCGAATTTCGGAATCGCTCATCTCGCTAATCAACTTCTTTCTCGATGGTCTTGAGGAGGCTGGCTCGTTCTTCTCGGTAGAGGTTTTCTTTTTGTCACTACCACTATCTTTGTCATCGGAATCTTTGTATCGTTTCTTTCCGGCAGAGGTAAGGGTTCCGTTTTTCTTCTGAAAACGCCGAATGCCCCACTTCATGCCTTTTACTCCATGATGATAAAGCGTTTCCATTTTGAATCTTTCACCTCCTGCGATTAAAGTTCTCGAACCCGACCCATGTCAATGAGCTTCTGCATTAAAGACTCATTGGAGAATGGGAATTCAAAGTTCGGTTCAATTGCATACGTATATGTGGTGTCGATTAAAACACCTTTCGGATAAACTCCAGGAGGAACAATGATGTAACCTGGCGAAATCTGCAAATCATCGATTGATCGCACAGCTAAAGTGCCAACGATAATCGCACCACTGCCGTCATGAGCCGTAACCCCTTCAATCAAGCTGTCCGGGTCAACGGTATCCGATGACAAATCGATCTTCACGTCGCCGTTTACAATGACTTTGTTAATATACGGTCCTGGCATAGTACCTCCTCCTCCTTACTTATCCAACAGTTAATGTAAGGCCTCCATTATCGCCCGCTGTTTCCTTAACCGGAATCGCGTTTACTGTGACCTGTGCCAAATAGTTATACCCAGAACCGGTGTCTGGTGTAATCACCTGTTGTGAGAAGGTTGGCGTAACGGTCTTGCTTTGAGCTTTTGCGCCCTCTGTTCCGGACATTTCTCCTTCTACCCCAAGAATGGTGATTCCTTCTCGGATGTTGTCCGGGATCAGCTTTGCTTTTTCCGCAGAATCAATGGACACCGTGCCGGCTCCGTCATGGTATCCCTGAGGGATCGTGTAAGGCGTGGCTGCATTTGAAATGGTCCCCGTTACGGATCCTTTATTGGGCATAGAACCGGTGATCTTACTTCCTTTTACATAGGCTGTCTTTCCTTGAAGAATCTCCGGGGCAGTTGCGTTTGCGTCCTTTGTGTCTGCGTCAAAAGTACAGGAACCCTCAATAGGCGCTCCCGACTTATCGTGTGCAGTATATCCACTTAGCAAATGCGCTGGATCAACGGTATCGCTGGTAAGATCCATTTTAGTTTGACCGTTTACAATAACCTTATTAACATACTGTTGTGCCATGATGTACTTCCTTTCTTTAAATGATGAGTGTTTTTCCGTCACTATTGTTTGATACCTCACTAACAGGTATTGGTTCGATCACAATGTTTTCCCGAACACTCCGCTCGTCTGTCTCCAATGTAATCGTGTTGAAATTAGGAGTTACTGTGTATTGTCCTTCGTAATCTGGAAGTGCTGTGTCACTTAATGACTCGATAAGATCATCCATCTGATCCATGGTCATTAATTCTGTAGTCCCGGTCTTTTCTCGGATCGCATCAGCAATATCACGTAACTTATCAGTAATAGCCATCTTCGATCTCTCCGATCTTGTCGTCCACGTAATCTTTGTTTGCAATATCCATACGAACATCTCCCTGAAGAACGATTCCGTCTAAGGACGGCTTGTTGATAAGATCGTTGTAATCAATCTCTTTATGCTCATCTCCAGCTTCTTCCAACGGATTTGCAATCTCAATCTGTGTTGTGATCCGATACATATCTTCGTTACGGATTGCCTTTAGAGCTTCCATAACAACGGAACTGGTCGGTGGGTCAAATACCATCTTTACATCGATAAATACGACTTCTTTCACAGCATCCAAATATTCTTCTTTGTTCAGTAATTGACCCCATGTCTCACTAGAGCCTTCAATACGAAACGGTTTTTCTCCCACTCCTAATTGTAGTAGCCTTGAAAGAGAGGAATTTATTAGCACTATCAAATCGCCATCGAAATCAGTAATATCTTTGTCTATCGGAAGTAGACTCTTGATTGAATTTAAGATACTTTCGTTCATTGCAACTCCTCCTGATTTCATTGTCTCCATGGACATGTGTCAAATGGTTTTCTTTCTACATAAGCGTCTTCTAATAAATCCTTGTCTCCATAATGGATTGCGTCGTGTGTTAACTTTGATGTACACACCAAATAATCCGGATCAACCAAAAATACAGAGTGTTTTAAAATGTCCTCTGCAGTAATAGGGTTCATATGGTGCACATAGACCCTTCCTGAAATTTCCCGATCCGGCACTCCTAAATCACAGCCCAAATCTCTCTTAATTACATAATTACGTAATCGTCTCCATTCGTCAGATCTGTAAAAACTTTGGTTCAAATATCGATCAAAACCAAAGGTATCTTTTCCTACTCGACCATTTAACTTTAAGTATTCGAAACGTCCCTCAAAAGTGGGAATCTTTATTAGGTCGATATAACTTCTAATAATCATCAGGCACCTCTTCAAAGCCCTGGTACTTACGGAAGGCTGCAATAGCCTCCTTATACAATTCTTCTGTGACTTTTCTTGCTTGGAGTTCTTCTGTTTGGGCTCTTAACTTCTTATTCTCTTCAATTAGTCGCTCTCTTTCAAGCTTTTCTCTTGTAGATCCCATCTTCAAGTAATGGGTAATCACTTGTGATGAGGCAGTGCCTTCCCGAAGCTGCTTTTCGGCTAGATCTACAGCCAAAGAAATCATCTGCTTCTCCCTTCCTTCGGGAGTAATGGCTGGCCTCATAGGTTTTGCAGTGGAATCTGCCTTAGATTTAGCCATTGTTTGCCTCCTCTACATACATCTGTATGAGTTTGATAGTGCTTAGTTGAACTCAGGGAGCCCTTTGAGGTGAGTATGCGTAACTCTTTGCGAACCTTGTCTAAACTTTAAAGGAGGTTATACCATGTCATGTTAACCATGCTACATAGGAATCCGGATGAGAGAAAAGCCCCCCAAGCTCAACTAAGCACTATCTAGTCTAAAACTGTTTTTTCAAATATAAAAAAAAAAAAAAAAATAAAG
>ERZ1643251.2988-NODE-2988-length-16309-cov-16.365572_pt1 | contig 16309 bp, 23 predicted proteins | sample MGYA00579261_ERZ1643251 | MGnify/ENA primary metagenome ERZ1643251 (study PRJEB29033, sample SAMEA4952267) | chicken gut metagenome | biome: Broiler Chicken; feature: Gastrointestinal Tract; material: Caecum | place: Ireland | collected 2018 | study: Broiler...
TCCTCATCGTCCCGCCCGATAAAGGCGGGTACACGGTGCTGGACGTCGTGTTCGGCGAAGAGATGGCGGCAGAGCTGGTCTTGAAGCCCTATGAGATCAAGGACGAGGCGACGGGCAAGGTCATCTCGGGCAACAGCTACGCGGTGCGTACGGTAGACGAGGACGGCGTGGTGTACGAATGTCCCGTCAAGCCGTACCGTCAGTCGGACAAGGCGCTGCTCAATATGCTGCTTCGATAAGAGCGGCAGGAACGGGAGAGCGGCTCACAATGGTGGGCCGCTGCTTCCGGATTTTTACAGGAGGTTTTTATGAGTTACAACGAACTTTATGAACACAAGCGTTCGGACACCGTGAAATGGGTGCTTACGCTTGTCGCGTTTATCGTCGTGGGTGTGATGCTTGCAGGCATTATTCTCGGTTGGTTTGAAAAGGATGAGGCGGAGGAGGAACAGGCAGGCGCCCCTGCATATTCCTTTATCGTCGGCAACGGCGAGGGAAACAGAATGTCGTTGACGTCGGTCAGGAACAATGTTGTAACGGGCGAAAGCGTCACGATCACGGCAACGGTGGAACCGGATAACGAAGCGGAAAACACGGGCGTGGATTGGACGGCGACATGGAAGAACGCAGAGAGCGTTTGGGCGTCCGGCAAGTCCGTTTCGGACTATGTGACGCTCACGCCGGGCGGGGAGGACTATGCGGCAAGCAAGAGCGTGACGCTGGAAAACCTGCAGCCGTTTGCAGAACAGATCGTCGTCAAGGCAACGGCAAGGGACGATCCGGAGATCACGGCAACGTGTACGGCGGATTATGCCCAGAAGCCAGTCAATTTCACGCTCTCGTTTGGGGAAGTTTCCTGTAATTTCGGCGGGGATACGGACGTCACTTTGGAGATCAATGCAAATGCGGATACCGCTCCGGGCGGAGCAGCGGATGCGCAGTTTACAAAAAGCGAGGTGTATTCGCTTTCGCAGGAGTTTACAGTGACCTATGAACTTACGGGCAAGAAGTTCATGTCCTATACGGCGAGCGGATACGGCGTGGAAGGTTGGTATATCTTCGGGACATATCTCAACTCACCGGATTTCAAAGACGAGTATGCGGATCTTAGCGGCTATTCGGTAGCGGATAACGGACTGTATTTCGGGATCAAATACCTGTCGGACAATCTGCAGCTGCATACCGTCGGCGGCGGCATGGGCGGCCTGAACTCAAGCCCTGCGAGCGAGCACGTGCCGTCCGAGTTTATCCAGCGATTCACGCATGCGGGAGAAAGCCTGATCCCCGAAGGAAACTCTCTGACATATACCTATGGCAGCGATCTGGAAATGCTGGATCTGAAAGTCACGCTCACGGGGGAGTATTCGGAGCACGTCTACGAGACGACTTTCGTGATCGCGGGCTATACGAACACGTCTACGCTCACCGGTATGAATGTAAGCGAGCCCGCTGTCGTGTTTTAAGGAGGTGTTATGCAGAGCAAGGGACAGTTGGCGGCGAAGATCATCGGCATCATTCTTGTCCTGCTGCTCGTGGCGGGGCTGGTCGCCGTGATCTATAAGTTCACCAACGGCTTTAACGAGGATTTCAAGACGTTCTATGTGGAGCATGAGGGCAAGCAGATCTTTTCCGCGGACAGCGAGATGACGTTCACGAAAGGGAAAACGCACCGCTTTGACGTGAAGTACACGTTCGATACGCAGCAGTCCGAGACGAGAGACTATTCCGTGGAGATCGTGCCGAACACGGAGCAGGACTTCGAGTACACGGTGGACGGGGAAACGTATCTCTACTCCAAAGCGGGAGACCTGTCCGCGGCGTTCGGTCTCAAGAAACAGAAGAGCTATTTTGAGATCACGCTGCGGGAGGATATGACGGTCCAAAGCGTGTTGGAGACCGTTCATCCCGGGCAGCAGGTCAAAGTGCCGGAGAACGCGGCGGATGAAAATCCGTTCCCGTATGCACTCATCGTTAGTTCGTACAACGGAAATGTCAGCTACCGCATCGCGTTTGGTCTCGGTGCGGACGTAACAGGGATCACGCTCGATCCGCCGGGCATTGTTTTCATAGGATAAGGAGGACACATGACTTTACGAAACATCACAAAGCAAGTCATCGCTTTTCTGCTCGTGCTGTTCGTGTGTATCGGAGTTGTCATGGGCGGGCAGGGAAACCTGTCCGCCTCTGCGGCAAGCGGAATACAGGCAGCGTTCGAGAAAAGCAATGCATTGGACGACCTCACGGGCGGAACGGTGGGCGGCAAGAAGTTCTCGCTCGCAGATTATCCGCACAATTCAGACGGCAAACCGCAGATCATCTCGTTTACGGAGTTCTGCTATTCGTACTATGCGGAAAAGCAGGGGGATTACGGCTTGTACATTTATGTGTATAACCCGCAGGACATTGCCTTCGATACGCAGACGAGCCGCAATCAGATTCAGTTCACTTACGGAAGTAAAACGAGCTATGCCAAATATCTGCTCATTTTCTGCAACTACTCCACGCAGGCAGGGTATGAGGGCAGGTTTTTCAAGTTCAGGGTGCATCTCACGGAGAGCGAGAAAGAGGATATCCTGCAAACGGTCAAACCAGACGCTCGCGTGTATAAGGTAAGCGGGATAGAACTCTCGTATAAGGGAGAAGTCACGGACTATCCCTGTGCGCAGAGTTATACCTATACGGGCTTTGCGGAGGGGTACGGCTCGGAGCTCGCCACGAGCGATACGCTCTCCTGCCGCGTCAACGGGTTTGAAAAGTATCTCACGCTGGACGTACACTCCACCTATTACCGCCCCGAGGGAACGAACGGTAAGAACGACTATACGCAGGACAGCCTGCATTCCGTGTACTTTGCCATTCCCCGCAGCGTCGTCTCGGAGTACGGCAAGATGACTGCCGTCCATGCGACGTGGTTGGACGCAACGCTCGCGCCCGTTCTCGTCACGGGGAACAAGGAGGCGTATGACGCCATCTTTCCCTATCTCGGGCAGAACGTCGGCACGCATACGGAAGGGCTGAAACACGCCTATGCGGGGAGTGCGAATTACACGGTCACGAGTTGGGCGGGATCTACTGCTCTATATGGCTGGGACTGCGCCTATACTTTCAATTTGCCGTCTTCGTGGAGCAAGCTCGGCGGAACGGTCGTCAATAAAACGGCACGGGAGGTGTCTCCTCTGTATTGGCTCGCCTATGCGGGCGACGGGACGGACAGCGCGGACGAGTATGTGCTGTCCAGTGAGGAGATAGAAGCCAAGCTCAAGGAGTACACGCAGAAGTACGGCGGAGAACTCGTCAACGACCGTTACAGCCGCGTGCTGTTCGATATCGTAGCGGACGACTTTACGGAAGTGAATATCCGGGCGGATGAGGAGTATTCGCTCACGAACGAGGTGCTCGGCTCCTCATGGTGGGACAAGCTGTGGGGCATTACATATCCTTCGACTTTTGATGGAATCAAGGCTATTTATGAAGTGACGGATGCGGACTTTAAGGATGATGAAAAGGCGACCTGCGACGGGCTCTTTATCGCGGAGCGGGACTATGCCGAATTCAAAGAGTTCTATGACGCAAACAAGGCGGAGAACGTTGTCTATCTTTTTCGCTATCAGGTGACGGATTTTATTTCTTCCGAGGCGACACACTTTGTTCCTGAGTCGGGGCTAGGGGAGAAGATAGGGGCATGGAACACCGAGGATACCAACGCTTATTTCATGCAGGAGACGGTCAACCTCGATTTCGATATCATAGACGTCACCTGTACAAAGGACAATGTAGAGACGGTGCTGCCCGTGGTTTCATCGCCCATTGACAATATCCCGGACGGCACGCCGCCCGTGCATACGACTTCGGATAAAAGTCTTTCATGGTGGCAGATTCTTTTAGCCGTGCTCGCGCTCATTCTCGTCGTGTGGCTTCTGTTGAAGTTTGCTCCCGTGATTGTATTGGCGGTGGGGAAGGTGATCGCTCTCCCGTTCAAGGCGATCGGCGCGGCGAGCAAAAAAGCAAAAGAGCGGCGAAAGGAGAAACAGGCAAAGGAACGTGAGGACGAGGAACGAAAGGAACGATACAGGCAGGTCATGGCGGAGGACTATCCCGTAGACTTCCTGAGCGACGACGAATGGGACTACATTGAGGCAATGTCGCATTGGGAGGACGACCTATGAAGACATTGAAAAGGGTTTTGGCGATCGCCGCGGTTATCGTTCTCGCCTTGCTCATCGGCTATCTCTTTTACACGGGAGGGCAGGCGGGTGCGTAGGAACGTGATCATTACGGTCATCATCTCGCTTGCCTTCCTCGCGCTCGGGGCGGTGTTTTGGCAATCCTATCTGCGCTTCGGCGAGGCGTGCCGCGATCTTGGGCTGTCCGCCGCATACTATTTCTGCGAGCTGTTCGGGGTAGAATATACTTTCAACCCGACTGTCACGGAGTATTCTTCCGTCATGCAATGGGACGTTCTGTTGCCGTCCGATTTTGCCGGCTTTACCGACGCGGCGGGTAAGTATTTCTCGTTGCTTGTCAGCGGCGAGAACTTTGCGGGGTATTGGTCTGCAGTAGGGCGTGTTCTGGGGATTATTGCAAAAGTCCTTATCATTGCGCTGCCGTCCGTGCTGCTGCTTGTCGTCATCGTGCGGGCAATGTACCGCAAAACGAACACCAAACACAACTATGATACGCTCCCGCTTCGTATCTTCAAATGGCTGGCAAGGCGTACATATCAGCCTGTCAAGAGAGCGGTCAGGAGCTATCTTGCCTTTCTGCGGCGGCAGTCATGGATCATCGTCTGCTGGGCGTTCCTCTTGGTGTTCCATCTCAATCTTGCGAGCATCGTCATGGCGTTCTTTGCGTACTACTTTTACTTCGTGTTGAGCTTCAATATCGGCAATTTGTATGTGCAGGTCTGCAAACTGTTCATCGACCTACAGGTCATCTTCCGTCACTTCCCGTGGTGGAGCATCATCATTGTATGCTGGCTGCTTTTCAACCGTTGGCGCAAAAAGATCGCCCTGAACAGGCTGCGGCACTTCGAGGCAAGGAATTGCGGATTCATCAACGAATTGCCCATTGTAAGTATGTCATGTGGTAGTATGGGACGCAAGAAGACGACGCTCATTACGGACATGGTACTCTCGCAGGAGGTCATGTTCAGGCAGAAAGCGCTTTCCATCCTGCAAAACAATGACATGAAATTGCCGCATTTTCCGTGGATCATGTTCGAGGACGAGCTGCGCGCTTGCATGGAGCACGGCACCGTGTACAATCTGGCGTCGGTCAAGACATGGGTGGCACGAAAACGGTCACGATACCTCCGTCACCGCAATGCAAAGTGGCAGCTCTACGGCTACGACATCCGCAGATACGGCGCTACGTTTAATGACGCTTTGAGGATACAATTCCTTTTCGACGTGTTGGAAACGTATGCGTTGGCGTACTTCATCTACGTCATTCAGAGCAGCCTCATCGTGGCGAACTATTCCATCCGCACGGACAACGTATGTGCGGACAGAGGGAACTTTCCCATGTGGTGCTATGACTTCTTCCCCGAGGGTATCACGGACGGGCGGCACGCGCATATCCTCGATTTCGACGTCCTGCGGCTCGGGAAGAAAGTCATTGAGAACAATCCCAAAGCCGGGAGCTTCGAGTTCGGCGTTGTCGCCATTACCGAGATCGGCAAAGAGCGCGGAAACAATCTGGAACTCAAAGAGGTCAAGAAAGGGACTGACGAGGCAAACCAGAAGAATGACCTGTTTAATTCATGGTTGAAAATGTGCCGCCACTCTGCTACGGTAGATAACTTCCCATTCATAAAGGTATTCACGGACGAGCAGCGGCCCGAAAGTTGGGGTGCGGATGCGAGGGATCTTTGCGACGTCATCCATATCGTCTCTTCCGGTGATCACCGGCTCGCTCTGCCGTTCTATACGATAGAGGAGATGATTTCGGAATGGGCGTTCAACCGCTTTATGCGCCTCTATAAGAACTTCCGTTTCCGACGCGGCGACAATACGCTTTTGGTACATATCCTCAAAAGCGTAACGGCATGGCTCTGGCGGCGCGATCTGCGTATGCACAACAAATACGGCTATTCTATCCTCAAAATTGAGAAAGAGCGCGGCACGATGGACGGCAAAGTGGAGAACAAGAAATACTTTCTGATGAATCAGAAGATCTACTCGCGCAGGTTTGCCACGGACTGCTTTTCGGATTACTTTAACGATATGGCGAGCAAAAGCGGGATGGGGCTTGCGGATTATCGCGAGTACGTCACAGAACGGGCGTCTGTGGACGAGCTGAAGGAGCAGAACAGTTACTTTATCCGTGCGCTGTACGGCGCATGATCGGGGCAGAGCCGAATGTTTTTCGGCTCTGTTATCCATACGTAAAAAGGAGGTTTTATGCCATATCCGAAGTGCAAGATCTATTCGGACAGAAGTCACTATATTGCGATCCCGCACACGGAACGCCCGTACAAGCCGCGGCGCAAGGTGCAGGAAGAGGAGATCGTCGTAGAGGAACGGGAGGAGCAAGAGAAGCAGGAGAATGTGGCGCCGCAAGCCGATTTCGATACGGAAGAACAGGCGTATGAGGAGCAGGTTTTAGAGGGGGTTGGGAACGAAATGCCGCATACGTCTATGAAAATCACGACCACGGCGCGCAGAATAACGCGCAAGCAGCTCTTTGAGCAGTTGTATGCAGAGGGCACAGGTTTGAAAAAGCGGGTGCTTCGTTCCATGCTCGTCAAGGGCATGAAACCGTACTTTCCGAGCGAACAGGCAGTAAGGGAGTACGTTGACCGAAATTTACGCCGCAAACAGCGCAATCTGGTCGCCCGACGTATCCGGATGTCCCGCAAGGCGAATTTGCAGACTTTCAACTATTTCGTCACGCTGACGTACAATAGCGCGATCCATACCGAGGAGAGTTTCAAGCGAAAGCTGCGCACTACACTTTCGCACTTTGCGGACAGGAAGGGCTGGAAGTATATCGGCGTGTGGGAGCGCTCGCCCGAAAAGAAACGGCTGCACTTCCATGGCGTCTTTCATATCCCCGAGGGAACGCTCTCCGGCGAGATGGAGGAGGTCAACAGTTATAGTTTCGCAACGCATAAACGGCAGATCACGATGCAGAACTCCTTCTTTTTGAAACGTTTCGGGCGGAACGACTTTGAAAAGATCACGGACGAGAACCGTATCGGCGACGCGCTTTCCTATCTCATGAAGTACATTGAAAAGTCCGGAGAGAAGATCGTCTATTCCCGCGGCCTTCCGCAGTTCTTCATTTCAGACGTCATGGAAGAGGACGTTGCCTGCACGATGGGAGAGGAACAGGAGAAGCTCGTTCTTCACGATGATTTCGGCTGCTGGGTGGACGGCGAATACATGGGCAGAGTCAGCAAAGAGACCATCGCAAAAATGCCGAAAGCGAATTAAAAATCGTTTCATGTATTTTTTATTTCAAATTATTGACTTTTTCTGAAATATGGATATAATATATGCAATCTATATTTCAAGAGGAAGCAGAAATGAATCGGGCAGGACAGTACATTACGGCATTAAATGGAGAGGCGGCTTATAAAGCGTATCATCCAAATCCGTTGCCTCCGTCGCCGGGGTTGGAGATGGATGAAGAATTGGTCGGTTTGCTTGCGAAAGCGCATCACGGGCTTGGGAAGTTGGATGCCACATCGGAACTTGTCCCGAATATGGACCTGTTTTTGGGAGCTTATGTTCGAAAAGAAGCGCTTTTAAGCAGTCAGATCGAGGGAACGCAGGCGACTTTGGAAGATGTGCTCGATGCAGAAATGGAAACATCAGTCAATTTGGAAGTCGGCGATGTCATCAATTACGTTCATGCTCTGAATTTTGCGATCGAAGAAATGAAGACTCTCCCGATTTGTAATCGATTGCTTTGTGATACGCATAAGGTTTTGATGCAAGGTGTAAGAGGTCAGGAGAAAAATCCGGGAGAATTTAGGAACAGTCAGAATTGGATCGGAGCAGCTGGCAGTACGATCCAAACGGCGCGGTATATTCCTCCTACAGTAGAAGATATGAAAACGGCAATGAGCGATTTGGAAAAGTTTATCAATCTTTCGGAGATGGATATTCTGTTAAAGGCGGCGTTGGCGCATTATCAATTTGAAACGATTCATCCGTTTTTAGATGGAAACGGTAGGATAGGTCGAATGCTGATTGTTTTAATGTTGCTGAATGAAAAGGCGTTGCATCGCCCGGTTTTATATCTTTCTTTGTTTTTAAAAAGGAACAGGGTAGAGTATTATGACAGGTTGGGCGAAGTTCGCGTCAAAGGGAATTACGAACAGTGGGTCAAGTTTTTTCTTTCAGGGGTAATTGAGACGTGCAATGACAGTATTCAGGCAATTTTAACGATCAATCAGCTGATTGAAAAAGATGAAAAGATGTTGGAAGGGCAGACGGAAACTGTGAAAAGGGTGTATCAATACCTGAAGGAACATCCGATCATCAATATAGGCGCAACGGCGAAAAACGTTGGGCTTTCTTTCAATACAGTTTCAAATGCAGTAAATAAGCTTATGCAATTTGGGATCCTTACTGAACGAACGACGGCTGCCAGGAACAGAGTGTTTGAATATGCTGCGTATTTGGATGTTTTAAAGTCGGGGACGTGATTGGCAGATACGTGTTCAAGAAATTTACACTTACAACGCGTTTATGAAAGGGCACCGGGACTCCGAAAACTGAAAGCAAGAGTGGCGGCATAAAAACAAGTTTCCGCGCGGCGGGAACAACAGGGCAGCGCAAGCGGGTCAGCGGCGCGCCCTGTCCGCCGCGCACTTGTTTTCCGCTGACGGATCGCTTCGGTTGAGAAGGCGTGTGCTTGTTTCGGCGCCCGCGCGCGATAGCGCGCGGGTGACGGGGCGGCGTCAGCCGCTCCGTCAGCTCTGCCGCCGACTTGTATATATAACAAGCACACGCCTTATTGCCATTTGTGTTTTTCGAGGCGAAATCCGGGCTTTTTCGAGTGATTTGCATGGTGATTTTTGCCGTCATGTTTGGCTGTCGCTCACATGAAAAAAGGGGGAGAACCGTGAATCGGCGCTCCCCTTGTAAGGCGGGTATTCAGTTGCGGTCGAATTTGCAGAAACGCGGGTACTGCATGATGAACGCGGGAGTGTACCATACGCTCCAAAGCTCCTGCGTCAGAGTATTCTGATGCCGGACGATGGCGGACGCTCCCGCAAGTGAGAGCTGCAGGTACGTCATGTGGACGCACCGAAGGTCGATGTCGGCGGCGTCAAGGTAGCAGTTTCGCGCATAGTTGACGCCGCGGCTTTTGAGGACTTCGAGCGCTGCAACGAGCATCCCTCCGCCACCGCAGCACGGATCAGAGATGGTGATGACCTCGTCGCGGTCTGCTTTCTCTCTGACGAGTTCTCCCGTGAGCGTGACTTCCGCCATGAAACGGGAGATGTGGTAAGGTGTGAAGAACTGTCCCGTATGTTCGTTGCCGAGATCGCTGTTCATGAAGAGCTTTCCAAGGTAGTCGTCGAATTTTCCGTTGTCATAGACCACGGAGGAGAGCAATGCGTATATCTTGGCGAAGATGTCCGTAAGCGCGTTTTGGTCTTCTTTCGGATAGCCCTTCATGATCTGCAAGTACCGCTCCTCGCGTTTTTCCCGCTGCGGTAGATCGACGAGGTTGGAAGCGGCGATTGCTCCGCATTCCATGAGGTCGGAAACGAATTTGTGCTTGTCCGTGCGCCGTGCGGCACGTTCGATATCTTTCACGATCTCCTCGATCTTTGGAACGGGATAGGGGCATAGGTGTTTCGGCTCGGTGACAAGGGGCGTATGTACGGGAGGAATGTCCGTATAGGTCACGTTCGATCTTCCGAGCATGAAGTCAAAGACAAAGGGCGGCAGCATATCACGCTCCTTTCGGGGTATAGTTCTTTCCGTGTACGACGACGGCGTCCCCGAGTTTCTGCGGCTCGCCTTTCCCGCAGGCACGCAGGAGAATGCTCTCGGATGCGGAGACTTTTGGCAGGTCGCCCTCCAAAAAGTCCGCGCCGACTTCCACGATGTTGAATCCCTTGAAAACAAGGAAAGATGAGAACTGCCAGAGCTTTTCAAACTTCCCGTTGCTGTCAAAGACAGCGCAGACATTGTGTTTTGGGTGATATGCGGTGATGCGGAAATAATTGTTCATAGGTGTTTCCTCCTGTTTAGTTGTAGCGTTTGAAAGAGAATTGTGTTACAAGCCCCTGCAACGGATAAATGCGGTCTTTATCGAACGGCGTGATCATTTCTCCGAGCGTATAGGGGGAGAAATCGTCTGTAAGATAGGCGACGCATTTGTATCCCTCCACTTCGATGATGACGAAAGTTGCGTCCTTGCTGTTGGGGCAGTAGCCTTTGAGGTATTGCATTGCCCGTTCTGCCTTTTCGGTAAGTGCGGGATGATCGTGTTGAAATTCAGATACGGTGTAGATCTCATCAAGATAGTTTTTCATAAATCCATCTCCTGTTTTAATTTGGGTGCAGCGTCACGCTGCCTCCTTTGCGGTCATGCAGCTGTTTGAATTTGCTTCAATGCTTTGTTTGCATACGGCAGCCAGACTTTATTGACGTAATGCAGAATGTCTTCGCTCGGACGGTGGTCGTGTTCTCCGTAGCATTGCAGGACTTTGTGTGTGAGCAGGGAATATTCCACGGTGACGAGCGGCGTATCCGGCTGCTCTTTCAAACGAACAAAGAAGATGAGCGATTCTTCGCGGATCATCTTCCGGTCGTAATTCATGCGCCCCACACAGTGGTGCAAAAACTCTCCCTCGCGTACAAGGTCGGCAGGCGATCTTGCGATGATACAGATGAACGCGCTGCGTTTATTGTGCTGTAAGGGAAGATATTTCTCCGCAATGCTTGCAAATTGGTTGAAGAGTGCTGCTTTTGCGATCCTGTCCGCCTCTGCTTTTGCCGTCGCGTATTGGTCGATGCGGATATCATGCCAGCGCATGAAATCGTGCGGCAGCTTGTTTTTCGGGAGTGACATATCTAATCCCGAATGTTCGCAGGCTTTGAGGTAGTCGAGGTACAGCCGCGGGGAGATCTGCTTTTTGTCGATATAGCGGAAGAACTCTTTGAGCTGACGTCCGCAGAACAGCCTGCGGATGGGCTTGTAATCGGCTTCGCGTTCAAAGCATTTCTTTCGTTGCAGGAATGCCTGTACTTCCTCGAGCGGACGGTTTGTCCTGTATGCCTGCATGATAGTTTCGACATAGTAACCGCCGTATGTACGCGTCAGCTCCGCACGGTTGCGGATAAGCCATTTACAGAACGATTTGTCTGTACCGATGCGTTTTAAGATCGTCAAGCTGTCGTAGTAGATCCCCAGCCCGGATTTCATGAGCATCTCAAGCTGCGGATACTTTTCGTAAAGCCGTAGATATTTGAATAATCTGACGCCGCGGTACAGCCGATAGGCGCTGTACCGATACTCCAGAAGTTTGTCCACAACTTCCGGGTTGACGATGGGGGCATAGGGATCATAGTAACGGTCATCGGCGTAACAGAGCCCCCGTTCATACCAGCGTTTTCCGGGTTGGATGCCCTCATCGTACCAGCCGACGCGGTATGCCATGCCGCAGAAACGGTTGTATTCGATGTCTTTGACAAAGCATTCCTCGCTGTGCAGACCGTGCCATGCAACGGCTTTCATATACCGTTTCTTTCGGTAGTGCTTAACGGCGACGGTCACTTTGACGAGTTCCTTTTGGCATAGTGTCAGATATGCGTAGAAACGGAGCTGTTTATCGGGCTGCTTAAAATCCTTTTTATCTGCGCGCTCTATCATGCGCAGGATATATTTGGGGATAGGTCTGATCACTTTTTCTGTCATGGTATCACCTCAATTCGAGTTCATTGTCGAACAGTTCGCTTAAAATGCAGAGGGCATCCATGTCGAAGGCGGACATATCGGGCTCGTCCTCATCTTCGGGCATGGACGCCGCGTTTTTGGCGCCGGTTACGGGCGTGTCGTCGATGACGGATGCGATCTCTTTCGCAAGTGCGTCATCCGAGTGGGTTGTAGGTGGACTGCCTGCAAGGATCTTGGAAACGGTGGGGAGCGTTTCATCGATGTCACCGTCAAATTCTCGCATCTCATCTTCGGAGAGTTCGTCGATGACTTCGCCCGTTTCGGGATCGACGTTTTCGGGCGGCAGGGTATAGATATTGTCCTCCGAATCCATGACGGCAAGGTGATGTCCGCAGCGTACCATTTTTTGGAAATAGTTTTGCGCGGCATGGCAGGGGAAGCCGATCATGGGAACGCGTTCGGAAAGTCCCACGTCCCGCCCTGTGAGCGTCAGGGGAAGCTCCTTTGCAAGGATACAGGCGCTCTCTCCGAATACCTCGTAAAAATCGCCCAGCCGCATGATGGCGATGTGGTCGGGGTAGTCCTGTTCCAGCTTGATGTATCGCTGCCATACGGGCGATCCCTGCGGCTGTACGGGCGTCGGGGTTGTCTGTACTGTTTCTTCGGCTTCGGCGTAGTCCTCGTCGGTCGGCTCGTCGTCCGGTTCATCCGCGGGCTGTTTTTGTTCGTCTGCGGCTATCATGTCGAAGATAGAGAGCTGCGGTTGAGGTTTTGGCTTGGGTGGCTCATATTTGGTCGGAAGGGGAGCGGCCTTGGGCATGGGTGCCTTGTATTCTGTCCCATCCTCGTTGCAGAGCGTGCCTTCGATGGAGTCCTCTTCGAAGTAATGCACCGCCCATCCGTACACGACGGTATCTTCAATGCAGGCAGACTGCGCACCTTTCTCTGCTTGCTTTTTCGCCTTGTCGCAGGCAAATTTCAGAAAGCCGGCAAGTGTCTTTTTGTTCAAAAGCGTCTTGCCGTCTTTTACGATCTTCACGCCTTCGTTGATCTTGCGCGCAAGAACTTCGGAGGCGTTTTGCTCTAAGTACGATTTGACCTTTTGTTCCGCCGGCGTCTTTGCTTCAAGATTTAATTTCATTGTCGTTCTCCTTAAAATGGCAGGTCGTCCAAAAGTTCGGCGGCTTTCGTGGGCAGATGCTCCAATGTCGTGTAGTGGTTGAAGCCGCCGCGGTAGTCCTGTTCGTCTTTCGCGGTGCGGATGAGGATATGTCCGTACCATTCGTTCGTGAAATAGCGTACGTCGGAAATGGAGAGGTACACGCACTTGTTCTCGCTGCTCTTGATGAAGGCAGAAAAACAGTAGTGGTTGCGTCCGATATTGACAAGCTCCCAATGGTTTTCACGGCATACCGCTTTCAGGTAGTTGATGTATTTAGTCTGAAAGGTCTTGTAGTCGTTGCCTGTATAGCTGCCCGAGGAAAATTCATGAGAGAGATATTTTTTGAGTTCCTGTAAGTTTGCCATCTGATTGCTCCTTTTCGTAAAGATTGATAAGTTCTATATGTTTGCGCTGCAGATGAAATTCATTGCGAAATCGCCGTAACGCTTCACGGAAAGAGTAGTAAAGATAACAGCGGTCGATGTATCGACCGCTGTTATCTCTGTATTCGAAGATAAGCGCTCCGTGGCTGTTGTAGTAGTAAAAGATGCGTCTCATAGATTCCTCCCGTCTTAACACTCCAGCCAATATACGACGTCGAGCGGGTCTTTGAAGTCCTGCCGCCCGATCAGGTCATAGAGCTGCGAATAGTTTTGCTCGTCCATTTCGTTGACGGAGCGGTACAGCCGACCGTAGAAGCCCTGCGATTGCATGAGGTCTGTAACGGTCGCGGCAAAGATGCGGTGGTTCTTGTTGCCTTCTTGGGCAAGTCTTTGGATGTTATTCATCGTCGATCCTCCTGTAAATGTCGTCTGCGTAATACTCGAAGACAAACCAATTAAAAAGCGCGTGACATTTCACGCCCTTATAGTCCACGATGTAGTCGTTTTCGCCGACCTTTTCCAATACGGTGATCTCATCCATCTCGCCTTTCAGGGAGTGGATATGCGCTTTTGTAACGAACGGCATTTACAGTACCTCCTTGATTTCGATAGAAATATATGTGTGGGTGCCGAAATTCCAAGTGTCGGTGATGAGCCAATAGCACTCGGTTTCATCGGTATCGCTGCGGCGGTCGAGGAAGTCCAGCTCGATTTTATCATCTGCGGGAATACCGTCTTTCCATTCAAGCTCTCCCACCCAAGAGTTTTCGGGCTTCATTTCGTCAGCGATCAGTTCTTTGAACTTTGCGTATGCCTTGTCGTAGGTGCTATATACGGTCAATTCCGTATCGTTACCATCTTCGGTAGACCATTCCAGCTTTACAATATATACTTTTTCCATCTCATCACCTCATCCGATTCTTTTGATTCCGCCGCCGAAGCTATGCACCATGACAGTGCCGAATTCGCTGCATTCATCGTCGTCTTTGTTCCACACATAGGCGAATGCCACATGCTTGTTGCCTTTGCTCTGTACGAGTGTTGCCCATTCCTCGGGATATGCCGTCACGATGAGCAGGGAATAGCACTCGCCAAACTCGGTAAATTCGTGTGTCACGGCATAGACGAGGCATTTGTAGCGGTTTTCGATTGCATTGATTTTCGCCATGAGTTCCCTGTCCTGAAATACCCAATATCCGCCGTATTCTTCAAAGTAACAGACGTTGTGCTGTTCTTGAAAACCCGTGATATAGGGCGTATAGATGTCCATGCGTTTCATGAGCTGGATCGCCTTCTCTTTTTGCTTTGTGATGTCAAGTTTCATTTCATTTTCTCCTTTATCTGTAAATTTCAATGATGCCGCCGGAGTATTCCTCGGCATATTCGCCCATATATCTGCCGTATGCCTCGAAGTCGAAGAAGTCCTGCAAGTGTTCTTCCATCTGGTAGCAACAGCAGTCAAACATCTCTTTGCCGTAATCTTCCCACGAGAAGCCTTTGTAGAGCTGAATGTCGTCGTCCCACCTGTCGCCGTGATTCCTGACGTTTTCCTCAAATTCCTGAAAGGAGCGTACTTCCAGATAGGCGAGCAAGACGTCATACTTGTGTGGATCGTCCAGCACGCCGCTCTCTTTGAGCATTTCAAAGAGGTTTTTGGGGTGAACGTAGTCCCAATTCGTGTCGTCCGAGGGGAGTCCTTCGATGTCCTGTACAAACAGTTCCTCGTCGATGCCGTCCAACTCAAAACCGCGCGCTTTGAGTTCTTCTTCGATTTGTTCCCATTCGTTATATTCGGAGAAGTCCAGCCAGCCTGAACCGAGCGCTCTTTCATTGCAGGTGTTGTACGATCCCCATGAGCCGATGACGACGTTGATCTCATTGATCATGTTTTTCCTCCTTGTATTCCGGATTGTTTTCGCAGTCGGTAATGTCGCACCGATAACAGATACCGTCGCAGCGCTTTGCAATGTCGCAGTGATCGAAGTGTCTGCATTCGGAGCAGAGCTTTTTGCTGTGTTTGTTGCAGTTTTCCATCATTCTACCTCCTCAAAGTCGTCGATATGGATAAGTTCCTGCCCGGCAACGCCGTACTCGAAATACAGCCCGTTTTCATCCTCATACAGGTCATAATCCGTCACGACGATTTTCCCGCATTTGGTGACGGCAACGGTGATTTTGTCATCCTCCAATGCTACAATGTTGAACACGACGGTATCTTCTCCATCGAAGAATTGGAACTCTTTCAGATAGAACTTGTTTCTCATGTCAGACCTCACTTCACGATCTTGTACCAGACGGAATACTCGACTTCGATCTCCCGCGTGTCGTATCCCGTGCTCTCACCGCTCGGATTTTTCGTTTCAAACTCGACCTCGCGGATCTCATAGTGCGCGCCCTTGAACTCGCCGTCGCGTCCCGATACTGCATGGCAATTTTTGACGCAATCCTCGAATACGCGGATATACGCATTGCCTTTCTTGCTCACGCAGGCGGTGATGAGATCGCTGTCGGTGATAAACCCGACACCCGTCATCTTCGTGTTTCCAAACCGATTCAACTTGGAAACGCTGTACACTACCTTTTGCATTGTTACTACCTCCGTATTTTTGTTTTTTGCCTTTTTTCGGCAGGGCGACGGAACGCACGGTCTGTAAGAGGGGAGAGGGCATATCTTTTGTTTTGAATGGGGCGTCAACGGGACAAAGGGAAATCGTTGCGTGCAAGTTGCCTGAAAAAAAAAGAGCCGAAACCGGAATGTCCGATTTCGACTCTATCTTTTTGTATGAAGTTTTATGCAACGATTTCCCGACCGTTGACACACCGCGCAGACCGTGCTACCATAGCCCAAACGAAAAAAGCAAAAATACGAGGGATTATTTTGTAAATACGGAGAAAACCC
>ERZ1643251.2990-NODE-2990-length-16305-cov-11.722277_pt1 | contig 16305 bp, 10 predicted proteins | sample MGYA00579261_ERZ1643251 | MGnify/ENA primary metagenome ERZ1643251 (study PRJEB29033, sample SAMEA4952267) | chicken gut metagenome | biome: Broiler Chicken; feature: Gastrointestinal Tract; material: Caecum | place: Ireland | collected 2018 | study: Broiler...
CGTTGTCAATACTTTTTAGTGTTAAAATATTATTTAGAAAGTGCGAGGCTAAAATTTCCCAGAAATAAAAGTCGCTCCCCGCGAGGGAAGCGCGGGTAGAAATTTTAAAAGCTGTGGCCGTAGTACTTTTTTAAGAACCATTCATCGATGTTGTGCAGCGTTTGCAGCCTACGGTAAATTTCGTTCCCTTCCACCTCTGTGAGGTTGTAAGTTTCGCGCAACTTGCAAATATCGCACGCGTCGTAGCCGTGGCGGTAAAGGTATTCAGCGAACGCTTCTATATCTTCGCCTTTGTCCGGTGCTTCTTCCTCCACGGCTTCGCGCGGCAGGGCGTACGTGCCGAAACTTTCCTCCCATGTACCATCTTCGAACACTTCGCGTTCGTCGATGTAGTACGCCTCAAGCACCAAGCCGAAGCAGTATGCTCTGGCGCTGCATTTAAGGTTCTGGGCGCTGGCGGCTTCCTGCGCTTCTTCCAGCGTACCATACTCGCCCATTTCTTCCGGGGCCAAATCGATCCGGCCATGGATTTCACCGTCGAAAACAATGTTCAGGATGTCCCCGCCGTCCCATTGGGCAACCCTTTTATGCAGCTCTCTTTCAGCGCGAACCCGCTGATAATCCTTCAACGTGGCGACTTCCCTGCAAACTACGTATTTAATCATGATGTTCTTCTCCCTTCTCGTTGCTGTTCTTATTTTACCGCACTTTCCGCGCGGTGCCAAATTGTCTTGCCCGCGTACAACGCCCACGGGCGGGCGGTGGCTTATAGGTTGGCGACGATTTGCGCGGCTTCGTAGCCGCTTGGAACGTACTTTTTCCCGTTCCAATACATGTACTCTCCCTTTCCCACGCGCTGCATGGACATGATTTCCCTGCCATCTGTGGCCAGTGTCAACAGCGCCAAATAGTCGTTATTGATGTTGACCGTTGTGTCACTGGCCAATTTTCCAAAAAGTTCCTTGGCCTCTCTCTTTGTCAGGCCTTCGCGTGCCTGATAGCGGTTTCCGTATGCGAACGATACGCTCCAAATCTTATTGTTCCTCATTTTTCTTTCCTCCCCTTGCTTTGTGTATATATTATAACACACATGCGTGCATTTGTCAATACATTTAAGAGTTAAGTGTATATTAAAAAGGGCAGGCCGACAGGCCTACCCTAGGGTCTGGATTTTACGTTACGCTGGCATGCGCGCGGCGGTACGGGTGGCGGAAGCGGGGGAAGCCAAGGTTTCACGAAAGTTGAACGTCGCAATCATCTTCCGAAATTTTCCCCAGATTGTCCCGTACGCCCATGCTTTTGCTGCAAACGCAGGTTAGAAAAGCAAACGCTTCTATTGTTATAATAAAGGCATGAAAAAGGCACTGGATTGGTCCGAAATCGAGGTGGAATATGTTGCGGGCACGGCGTCGTATCGCGATCTCGCGGAGCGATACGGCGTATCGGTCACGGCGCTTTCCAAACACGCGATCAAAGGGAGGTGGCAGGAAAAGCGATCGCAGCATCGCGCAGAAGCGATGGCACAAGCAAAGGAAGGCGCGGTGGCGGTGCAAACGCTTTCTTTCCGCGCGCTTTGCGAAACGCATGAGCTTTTGACGCGCGCGGCCCTGACGATCGCGCAGGACGCGGAACAATTTCGCCGCTATATTCTGAAAGGTAAAGACGCGCAGTTTAAAAAAGCGGATGCGCAGTCGTTGCGCAGCACGGTGGCGGCGCTAAGTGATCTCACAGACATATATATGCGGCTGTACGGCACGGCATCCGAAGCGCAGGCAGACGCAACGGGCGTGATCGTGCTGCCGGACGCAGAGGAGGTGGACGATAGTGGCGGCGATTAATATCAGCATGCCCACGTTCGGGGCAGACGATCTCAACGATCCCAAGGCGCGGCAGCGGATCGTCAGTTACCTATATCAATTGGCGGAGCAGGTGAAGTACCTCTCCACCCATATCGACGGAGAGAACATGACGGACGACTTCCAGCAGGAAATGGTCTCCACCGCCAGCGCCAGCGTGCGCGACGAGCTTTCCGGCACGCTTACGAAATTCGAAACGCAGATCGAGCAGAACGCGCGCGAGATCAGCACCAAGGCCAGCCAGGCGGAGGTGAACGCCCTGGGCGAGGAAATCGAAACCGCCTCCAGCGAGTTCAGCCAGACGGCCAGCCAACTCTCCGCGCGCGTGACGACGGCGGATGGCAAGGCCAGTCAGGCGCTGCAAACGGCGAACGGGTTCTCCGCGCGCATCACCAACGCCGAAGGAGACATCGCATCCTTAGAATTGTCGCTCTCCGGCGTGGTGGCGAGCGTGGAGGGGAACCGGCTGATTTTCAATGCCAACGGGCTGACCATCAAAAACGCGCAGGGGCAGACGGTGCTTTCCCAAAATGCCGGCACGGGCAACCTGACCATCACCGGCAACATCACGGCCACGAGCGGCACCATTGGCGGCTTCACCATCGGGGACAACTCGATCACCGCGCCCAACGGCGTGAAGCTATATTCCAGCGGCAATTTTAGCACGGTGAACAACCTGCAACTGAGCAGCGGCACGGACGGTTTCGGCCGGGATTATGCCATGCTCACGCAGGCTTCAGGCTTCGACGAGTTGCGCATCATGCATTCCAGCGGCGACGCGGACTGGGGCAGCGTGCGCTTCTACGCGGAGAATGGGCAGGCGAAAGTTTCGGTGCATTCCCCGCTCACCGTTAGCGAGGGAGCGATGTTTTTAAACCTGCCTACCACTACACAGCAGCCTAATTTGTATATCGACGCGGCAGGCAATCTGTACAAATGCGAACAGCAATAAATCGGGGGGTGAAACATTGGCCACTTATAGCACAATCAAACGCGGCTCCCGCGGAGACGACGTGGAGCGGCTGCAAACTATGCTCAACAACGCGGGCTATTCGCTGGATGTGGACGGCATCTTTGGCGATAACACGTATAACGCCGTGCGGCAGTACCAGCGCGCCCAGGGACTGGACGTGGACGGCATCGTGGGCACGAACACCTGGGGCGCACTTACGGGCGGCGGAAGCGGCGGCTCGGGCACCACCAGCGGCGTGGTGGATGTTACGCAACCGCCTGCCACGAGCACCACGCCCGGCGGCAACGCGGTAATCGGCGGATACAATTTCACCACGCCCAGGCCCACCTACACACCTTCCCAGGCGGTGACGGACGCGGAAAACGCGCTGAAAGAATGGGAGGCCAACCGGCCCGGGGACTACGTGAGCCAGTATCAGGATCAATTGGACGCGCTGTACAACCAGATTGTGGGGCGCGGGGAGTTCTCCTATGATCCGACCGCGGATCCGCTCTACGAGATGTACAAGGACCGCTACACCGTGGGCGGCCAGCAGGCCATGCAGGACGCCATGGCGGGTGCGGCGGCGCTCTCCGGCGGCTATGGGAACAGCTACGCGCAGACCGTAGGCCAGCAGCAGTATAACGCCTATATGGCCGAGTTGGCGGCCATATTGCCGGAATTGGAAGCACGCGCATACGACCGCTGGCGGGACGAGGGAGTGGATCTGTACAACCAGTTCCAGTTGACGCAAGGGCTGGACGCTACGGATTACGACCGTTACCGCGATACCGTGGGCGACTATTACAACGACTTGGGCTATGCCTATGGCAAGTGGCAGGATCTGTACGGCAACGATTACAACGCCTATCTGAACGCGTTGGCCGCCTGGGAGAGCGACCGCAACTTCGCCTATCAGCAGGCCATGGATGCGCTGGCCCAGCAAAATTACGAGCGGGAATTCGCCTATCAGCAGCAGCAGGATGCGAAAAAAAGCTCGGGCAGCGGCGGAAGAAGGGGCAGCGGGAGCGGAAGCGGAGGCGGCTTATCGCAATCCGATCTCGATAATATCGCGTTCGCGCTGAAGCGCCAGTACGGCAATTTTACCGCGTTTATTTCGGGCGATATCATCGATTCCGTGCAGCCAGGCCTTACGAATTCGCAAAAGGAATATATCCTAGATTTGATCGGCGAAATCGATGCCGAGGAGATGGAAGAACGATCGGAAACTACGCTGGGCGACGCGGGAATCACCGGCGCGCTATCCGGCAATCCGAACATTCTGCCAGAAGAAGGGTGGGCAAACAACGTACCGCTCGGCGAGGATGCCAGGCAGGTGAGCCCGTCCGGCACATATAGCGGTACAGGTTCCGGCAGCGTTACCTTTGCCACAAACGATGCAGGTACCACGATGGAGGACATTTTGCGGAAATTTGGCAGGAGGTAAGCTATGGCGAGTGCACTGGAACGATATAGAGAGTGGCAGCGCGAGGGCACGAGCGGAAAAGTTAGCCAAGCGGATACGGCGAGCAAATTGCAGGATAGCGCGCGTGCCGCGGGGCGCTCGGCCCTGGAACGCTATCGATTGTGGGAAACCACGCGCCCATACGATCAAAGCGATTTCCAAAGCTATCTGGATCGCCGCAGCGAGATGGTGCGCGAACTGAGCGATGCGTATAGCAATACCGAGCGCTACCAATCGCCGCAACAGATCGACGCCACAGCCAGCCGCATCCGGTCGCAGTACGCGGACGCGTTTTCCGGGCAGGAAGCGGCGCTTAGCTGGGTAAAGAGCAATGCGGATAACTATTCTTGGGACGATTATGTCGCGCTCAGGGACTATGTTTCCGGCGCAAACGATGAACTGGACAAGCTTATAGAGGATATCACCGGCAACGCGCGCGAATACTGGGGCCAATTCGAAAGCGAGGACGCATATAAGGATGCGCTGGCCCAGCAAGCGGAGTATGAACGGCTGCTCAATCTGGATACGCAGGCGCTGGAGGCGGAGATCGCGCGCAAGGAAAGCGCGGACGAATCCAAAAGCGAGCTTGCGCAAATGCGCCTGGATTTGCGCAACGCGCAGAGCGTGCAAACGCTGGCGCAATACGAAAAGATGGCGCAGGAGCCGGGCTTCGCGGAGCGCGCGCAGGAAGGTCTGGCCATGGAGAACCCGACGTGGTCGCGGTGGCGGGTGCATACCGCTGATCAATTGGCGAACCCTGTTACGTATGCGCGGGATAACCGGGAAAAGATACTGGAATCGACCAACTATCAGGATTCAACCTCGATGTATGGATTCCCCATGGATTTGGCTACCTACATGGAGGATGACGAGATAGAGTTATACAGCGGTATATTGGCGCGCGATGGGAGGGAAGCGGCGGACAAATACTTCGACGCGCTTAGGCCAGTGCTCACAGAGCGTATGGGCACCGGGATTGCGAATAGCATTTCCGATAGCATGTTGAAACAGGGGCTCTATGGCCTGGTTGGGAGCACGAACGAAAGCATTCGCGCCCTGGGGCAACTCGCGCAGCCGGATGAACCCATGCCCGTGAGCGCGACGGAATACGCTTTGAGCAAAATTGGCGAAAACCTCGACGAAACTGGCTGGCGCGTTGGCGACTGGAACCTGGGCCGCGTGACATACGACCTGGCCACGAACCTGGGTGGAAACGTCGCGCCTATGGCCATCGGCAACCTGATCGCTCCGGGCGCAGGCGCTGTGGCCATGGGCGTGGTCAGCGGCGCTGGCGCGCTCCGGGACGCCATGCGGCAAGGCTACAGCTACGGCGAAGCCCTGCCCTATGCCGCGATGAGCGGTTTGAGCGAGGCAGGCATGAGCTATTTGCTGGGCGGCATCCGGCAATTGGGCGGCAAGGGCACGCGGCACGTGGCGCAGCGGCTGATTGGCAAGGTGGGCAACCGCTTTGCGCGCGCGGGGCTGAACTGGGGCCTCAACGCGCTGGGCGAATTCAGCGAGGAAACCATTCAATCCGCGCTGGATCCGGTGCTGCGCAATTGGCTGCTGGACGAAAACAACGAAATCAAGCTCTACGACGAACAATACCTGTACGAGGGCCTTCTTGGCGCGCTTACGTCCGTTCTGTTGGGCGTGGGCGAGTTCCGGCAGAGCCTGCGCGTGCAGGATTTTGGCACAGGCGTGATGGAAAGCGGGAACGCGCAAGCGCTCATAGAGCACGCACAACAGATGGGCGATAGCAGCGAAGCGGCGCGCCTGGCGCGGGAGATGCAAAGCGGGGTTATGCCCACGAACGCGCAGAGTGTGGGCGAGTTGGCGGTGGCCTATGCCAACGAAGGCGGAGACGTGTCCTTCATGCAGCCGCAGCCGGACGCGCACGCGGTTTCCGTGGGCGAAATGGGAGACGACGTGCTTTCGCAGCTATACGCACAGGCAGACGAGGCGGCGCAAACCCCGGAGGAGGCGGATGCCTGGCGGCGCGCAGTGGATCTGGCCTATGAAGCCGGTCGGCGCGGCATGCCAGAAGATGAACTGAGCCGCTTTGAGCTTAGCGGCGCGAACGTGCCGGAAGAAGCGCGCATGCAGGCGTACTATGCGGGCAGGGCGGATGCGCAGAGCGAGCAGGCGGCGCGGGAAGCAGTGTACGAGGAAGGCAACACGGAAGCCGCTGCGCAGCCCATGCAGGCGGATGTCGCGCAGGCCCAAGCGACCGACGCTGCGGTGCCTACGGCAGCACAAACCGATGTTGCGGCGCAAACGGCCGCGCAGGCCAGCCAGGCGGCGCAGGTCTCTTCGCGCGCCAGCGATAGCACAGCGCGCAAACGCCTTCCAGACTGGACAAACACGCGCGGCGGACTGGTACGGCAGGACAGCGCAGGCGAAAATCTGAACCGGCAGCAGATGGCGCACTTGCGCGTGTTGGAGGCGCTGGGGCGCAAGTACAACGTGGTGTTTACCACGCAGGATAGCATCAGCGACGCGCAGGGGAATCGAGCGAACGCCCGGTATGACGGCGGTCGTGTGTTCGAAGTTGCGCTGGATGCGCAGGAAGGGGCCTACGCCTATTTCGCCACGCACGAGATGGCGCATTATCTGAAGAGCCAGGGCGCGGACATGTATGCCGCACTGGAAGATTCCGTGCGCGCGTGGGCGGATGGCGCGGGCATCGACTTTGACGCGCGCGTGCGGGCGGCGCAGGAGCGCTATGCAAGGGCCGGACAGGAGCTTACGCAGGAGCAGGCGGCGGAAGAAGTGGTGGGCGATATGCTGGGCACGATCTTTGCCGACCCCAGCGCGGCGCAGGAGCTGCTCAACAATGCGCCTAGGAGCGTGCTGGAAAAGATTCGGGATTTCATCTCCGAGCTTTTGGACACCATCAGCGCCGCGGCGCGCAGGATCGCCGGAGCCAAAGAGCTTACCGCGCTCACGGAACTGGAAGGCTGGGCGCAGGATATGGCGAAAATGCTGGACGTGGCCATGTCTGAAACCGGCAGGGCGAATGCGGATAGGATGACGCAGCAGACGGGCCCGCAGGCGGAGAGCGCTGCCTATTCTCTGGCAGACGAGGGCGAGAGCACGCCGGGCATTACGCTGGAGGATGTAAATACGCTGCGCAACATCGGCCGCAAGAGCATCAACGCCTTCACCAGCGAAGAGATCCGTGCAACCGAGGCGTGGGCGCGGAAGTTCTATCGGGAGCTGGGCACGAAGTCCCCGTTCTTCCGCGCGTGGTTCGGCGATTGGCGGGCGAATGATACGACGTCGGTGGAAGTGGTAAGCAGCGAACATTTTGGAGAAAGAATGCCCTCCGGGAGCGCCATAAATAAAGACACGGGCAAGAAAATATCGTATGGCGAAGTGTTGCGAGGAGATCGCTTTCCGCTGGATGCTTTGGGCGACGTCGATAAAATTATTTCACAAGCTGTATTGTTTGACACCAATATCACGCGCCCGGATGGGAACAAAATGCCGCTTACCGCATTTATGCATAGCTATTATTGCTTGTATGACCATAACGGGAATACTCGCATCCTAAAATTATTCGTGGAAGAAGCTGTTGCGCAAAAAAACGGAAATGTATTTTCACGTGGATATGAACTAAAATCTATTGCGGAAATAAATGAGCCGGCAACCATCGCGAGCGTTCTCGCTCAAGGGCGGCTTAATTCGGGAGCAGTTGCCGACACCTATACTGTAGCAGATCTCTTCGCTCTTGTTAAGAGGTTCGACAAAGATTTTTCCCCGAAACCCGCCAGCAAGGTGGTGAACGAGGACGGCACGCCGAAAGTGGTATACCATGGGACGGGCGCGGAATTCTGGACGTTTGACAGAAATATGATCGGCAGTACGTATGGCGCTGATGAAGAAGGGTTTTTCTTTACGGATAAGCACGATGTAGCAGATTGGGCAGCAAGTGATGCTGCAAACGTGACGGGCGGCGATGAGCGCATAGTGGCTGCGCATTTGCGCATAAAAAATCCGTATGTGCTGGCCGATAAGGATCCGGCGACTTACTACGATGCGCGCAAGGAGGGGATTTTGCAAAACGCTAGGGAACGAGGCGCTGACGGGATCATCATCAATGGCAACGTGGAGAACGGCAACCTTTATGTGGTTTTCGACCCCGAGCAGATCAAAAGCGCCACGGACAACGTGGGCACCTTCGATGCGGGCAACCCGGATATCCGCTATTCCCTCTTTGATGAAACCGCGGACGCTGCGCAGCTGCTTTCGGAGAACGAGCGCCTGCGCAGGCTGCACGAGACGTTTGCCAGCAAGGTGGGCGACGTGAGCCGCTACAAGGGCAAAATCACGCAGGAAGCGGCGCTGACCGCCGCGCGCGGCATCAAGCGTGCCACGCAGAGCAAGATCGACGCGGACGCGCTGGCGGGCAGTCTTACCGCGCTGCGCGAAGAGGCCAACCGGCAGGGCGAAGCGGGCCGGGCGGACAACGAATTCCTGGTGCAGATCGCGCAGAACATCGCGCGGCAGGTGCTCGAGCAATCCGCGTTTGTGGATGAAAGCGCCCGCACGCTGGATCAGGCGCTGCGGCGGCATCTGCGGGGCACGAGGATCAGCCTGTCCGACGCCCAAAAGGCCGAAGCGCGCAAGGTGCTGGGCGATTCGCGCGCCTTCGCGCGGGCCAACATGGGGCGGTTTGTGGTAGCGAACGACGGCATTCCGCTTTCCTCCCTGTGGAATGAACTGAGCACGATGTTCCCTTCGCTGTTCGACGAAACTACCAGCGAGGGCGACATGCCCATTGCCCTGATGGACGCGTTCGAGCGAGCCAGGCCAGAAATCGAGAACCCCTACGGTTCTAACGAAGAGTATCTCATGTACGTGTCCTACGACATCCTAAACCGCGTGTTGGGCCTGCCGGAGGCGAAGACGTATCTCGAGGCCGCGCGGGCAGAGGGAGAACGACGTGGCCAGCGTGTGGGCCGCCGGGAAGCACGGGCGCAGACGGCGCAGGCGGTGCGGGAAGCGCGGCAGGCTGGCCGGGCGCAGGTACAGGAAGTGCGCGCCCAGGAGCGCGCGCGGGCGGACGAGCGGGTACGGGCTGCGCGGGAGGCAGCAGCCAAACGAGCGGAACGCCGGGCCGAAACCGAGGCCAAAGCGCGCCTGCGGCGCTCCATCGCGCGCAAGGCGAACAACCTGATTGCCAGGCTGGCCAAGCCCACGGATGCGCGCCATATCCCGGAGAACATGCGGCGGGCGGTGTTTGAGGCCCTTCGGCGCATCAACTACACCGCAGAAGCGCCATCCATCCGGCACGAGGCGTGGCAGGCGAGGATCGCCAACCTGAGCAACCAGATCAACCGCTATCAAGATGCGCTGGCAGAGGGCGGCATGGATCCTGCGCTGGTGGCCGATCTCAACGCGCTGGTGGATGAAATTGATAGCACCACGCGCTTCGACGACATGACCTCCAAACAACTCGAGGTGCTGGACGATGTGTTCGCCAACCTTACGCGCCTCGTGAACGAACAAGATCGCCTAGTGAGCACACGAAATCGCGAGCGCGCGCAGAAGGTGGCGGACAGCGCCATACAATTCCTGGCCGGGCGCAGGGAGCGGCGCAGCGACCGTACAGCGCGCGCCGTGGATCTGGTTACGTTTGACGCCATGGCCGCAGGCGACTTTTTCCGCACGCAATTGGGCGAAGACGCGGGCGGAACGCTGTATCAGGCGCTGCGCGACGGGCAGGATTCCACGCACGCGCACATGGCGGAGGCGGCGCAGGATTTTGCCGCCATGCTGAAACGCCGGGGAATCGCTTACAAAGACCGGCAGGACTGGGAAAAGCAGATCAAGGCCGTGAAATTAAAAAGCGGCGAGACCATCTACGCGCGCGATACGCAGCTTATGACCATCTACGCCCTGTCGGGCCGCGAGGCCGGGCGGCGGCACCTGCTGAGCGAGCGCGGCGGTGTTGTGCTGGGCCGCGTGCGCGGCACGGTGGATGGCAAGCAAGTGAACGCCACGCAGGCTCGGCCCACCCGGCTGACGGCGGAAGATTTGTCCACCATTGCGGATGCGCTATCGCCCAAACAGCGCGGCATTGTGGACGACATGGTGGAATACATGAGCTCGACGGTCAGTGAGTGGGGCAACCACGCGTCCATGGAAATGTATGGCTACCGAAAATTCACCGAGGATCACTACTGGCCGGTGCAGGTAGACCGCACGGCGGTGCGCCTGACGAACCTATTGGACGAGAACAGCGTGAAGATGAACGCGGCCAAGCACCGAGGCTTTACCAAGGCGCTGAATGAACAGGCGTCCAATCCGGTTGATATCGGCGACGCGTTCCAGATCTTCGGCGCGCACGCGGTGGAGATGGCCAATTACGATGGATACGCGCCGGTTGTAGACGACTTGATTAAAGTTTTTAACGCTGTAAACGCCGACGCGGGCACATCGCTGCGCACAGAGCTTTCCCGCACTACAGGCCAGGCGGGCGAGCGCTACGTGCGCAAGCTGCTGGAGGACATCAACCACGCCAGCACGATGACCAGCGCAGCAGAGGGGCTTGTGGGTAAGTTGGTAGCCAACTACAAAAAGTCCGCCATCCTGGCCAAGCCGCGCGTAGCCGTGCAGCAGTACACGGCCATTGCCCGCGCGCTGGATGAGATCAACGCAAATTATCTCGCGCGCGGCGTGGCAGAGAGCGCAAAGCGGCGCGGCGCGAGCGTGCGGGAGATGCAGGAGCATGCGCCCATCGCCTGGTGGAAATCGCACGGCAACTACGATACGCACGTTGGCCAGAGTGCCATAAACATCGTGCTCGGAGACAAATCTGTGCGCACGCGCATCGACGAGGCCAGCATGGCGCTCGCGGGCAAGGCAGATAACGCGGCCTGGGCAGGCATCTGGGAAGCCGTAAAGTTAGAAGTGGCAGCCGCGCAGCCGGAACTAGCGTCCGGAACCAGCGAGTATTGGAACGCGGTGCGCACGAGATTCAACGAAGTGGTGGATCGCACGCAGGTGGTGGACACGGTGCTGCATCGCGCGCAGATGTCCAGGAGCCGCGGCATGGCGTCCGCATTTACTGCGTTTATGAGCGAGCCCATGCGCACCTACAACATGATGCGCGAGGCTATCGTGAGCATCTACCGTTCCGGCGGCAGGGATCGCGCAGCCTACCGGCGCGCGGCGCGCACACTTGGCGCGCTGACCATCAACGCGACGTTCCACGCGTTGGTGCTGGCGGCGTTCGACACGTTGCGGTATCGCGACGACGAGGACGAAACTTTTGGCATGCGATTCTGGGAAAATTTCGAGGCGGATCTGAATCCGCTGGGCATGGTGCCGGTGATTGCGGATTTTGTCGATTCCTTCGCAACCCTTATCGAGGGCGGCACGATCTGGGAAACCAACATGATGACGGAGGGGCCGCTGGCCATCGTAGAGGCGGGCACCAAAATCATAAAGGCGCTGGAGGAAGCAGCCAGCGGCGAAGCGCGTTACAACAAGCGCAGCGCCTACGGCCTCACGCGCGATATGCTGCAGGGCATCTCCCGCACGTTCGGGTTGCCAATCGAGGGCCTCGTATCCTGGTTCGAGCTGATCGTCAACAGCGTTTCTCCGGGCACGCTATACATGCAGAACCCCGGGAAATATACGCGGCTGAAGGAGGCTGTGGGCCGCGGAGATGCGGCGCAGGCCCGCGCGCTGGCAAGCGAGCTGGTATCGGATGGAACGGAAATGAGCAGCATTCGCAGCACATTAACGAGCGAGTTCAAACCCAAATACCGCGAGCTGTACGCGGCGGGCGATAGCGCAGGCATGGCAGCGCTTCGCAGCGCGTTGGCGAGCTTCTACGAGGATGGCGAGGCACACTTTTCCACATGGCTGGAAGACTAAGGAGGGGATACCATGACAGGAATGCAGGTTTTGCAAATGCTGGGCGAAATGCGGCCCGGTTCCCTGGAGCCGGTGCAGCAGGTGCAGGGCTGGCTATATGCACTGGAAGCGCGGATCCGCGCGGAAGTAACCGGCGAGGAAATGCCCGCGCCGGAGGCGTTTACCATGGAGCAGGAATTGAGCGTTCCTGCTCCCTACGCCCATTTGTACGCGTGGTATCTGTGCGCGCAGGCCGATCTCGCGCGCGGCGAGGCGGCGCGCTACAACAACAGCGTTACCGTGTTCAATGATCTGTACGAGGGCTATACGGCGTGGCACACGCGCACGCATTTGCCAGCGCAAAAGCACCACGTGACGGGCATCAAAGGATAGCTTGACTTTCGCCGCGCGCCGTGTTTTTTATATTATATAAGGAGGGGATTTAATGCGACTTCCATACATGCAAGTAGCGCCCAGCCGCACGCAGGACATGCGCGTGGGGTTTGGCGGGCTAAACCTGCGCGAGGACGCGGCGGAGGGCGAGTTCTCGTTCACGCAGAACCTAAGCAGCGAGCGGTATCCCTATGTAGCCCCGCGCAGGCCGCGAACAAAATTTTATTCCATCAATGGCACCAATATCAACGGAATCTTCGGCGGCGCGGATTTCCTGCTGTGCGCCGTAGACACGGGCCTGTACCGCATAAACATGAGCGATACCGATCCCACCGCAACGCAAATCGGAACCGTGGAAAACAACAAGAAGCAGTTTGTGCGCATGGGCGCGTATGTACTCGTCTGGCCGGATAAAGCGATCTACAACAGCGAAACCGGCGAGTTTGAGCAGATCGAGCACGCCTACACGGCCAGCGGCACGGTAACGCTGACGCAAACCAATCTCGCGGGCGAGGCCAGCGACACGGCCACCTATATCAAGGTAGCCGCCAGCGGCATAGACGACGGGCTGAACGACTACGACGGCGTTACGCTATCTGGCCTAACCGGAAGCGGCGCAGCCTTCAATGGCGCGCAGGTGGTTTATGCGCACGGAGAGGATTACATCATCATTGCCGGGATTCTGGAGGAGACGCACTCCCAGGCCGGCGGGATGACGGTTTCGCGATCCGCGCCGGACATGGACTATCTCACCGAGTGCGGCAACCGCGTGTGGGGCTGTTCCAGCGAAAACCACGAAATTTACGCCTGCAAGCTGGGCGATCCGCGCAATTGGAACGTGTTCCTGGGGCTGGCCAACGATTCCTATGCCGCCACCATCGGCAGCGATGGCGACTTCACCGCCGCGGCCACCATTAACGATACAGTGATATTCTTCAAGGAAGATACGCTCCACAAGGTGCTGGGCACCAAGCCCGCCAACTATCAGATCACCACCACGCCTGCGCGCGGCGTGATGGACGGCTGCGCCGGAAGCGTTTGCGTAGTGGACGAGGCGCTCTACTACGTTTCCCGTGAGGGTGTCATGGGGTATGACGGATCCATCCCCATCAGCGTGGGTGACAAGCTGGCGGGCATGGCGCTGCGCGACGCCGTGGCGGGCGCCTGGCAGGGCAGATACTACATCAATGCGCAGGTGCACGATTCGCCCGTACAACTGGTTTACGACGCGCGGCAGGGACTATGGTACCGCGAGGATGATACGCGCATATCGTCTTTCGCACGCGCGTTTGATGGCGCTCTGTACGCGTTGATTGGCAGCGATATATATTGCCTCACAGGTTCCAGCGCGCAGGAAATCGTGCCCTGGAGCATGGTAACTGGCCGTATCGGGCTGGAAACGCCCGGCTACAAGTACGTTACCAACCTGATCCTGCACATCGATGCGAGAGACCAGGCCAGCGAAACCAAACCGCCTGCCATCAGCATCCAGTACGATGGCGGTGCGTGGGAGCCGTGCCATGTGCATTCCCCCCGCGCGCGCGGCGTGGTGTATCTTGCCATACCTGTGCAGCGGCGCGCCTCCTACGCGCGGCTGAAAATTGAAGGGCGCGGAGATTTCGTGCTGTTCGGGCTGTCGAAAATCACCGAGGTAGGCACCGAACTGGGAAGGAGTTGGGCGCGGTGAACCGTGTGATTTGGAGGGCACAGCCCCGGCAGGCGGTATTTCTCAAGCGCCGCGAATACGAGGTGCTCTATGGCGGAGCTGCGGGCGGCGGAAAGAGCGACGCGGCAGTAATGCTGCCCTTGTACTGGATCGATATCCCCCATTTCCGCGCGCTGATCCTGCGCAAAACCTACCCACAGCTCAGCGAACTCATCGATAAGAGCCGCCTGTACTATGGCCGCGCCTTTCCAAAAGCGCGCTACAACGGCACCGCGCACCGCTGGACGTTCCCTTCCGGCGCGGTGATCGATTTTGGCAGCATGCACACCAGCGCCGATCGGGAGAACTACCGCGGCAAGCAGTACGATATGATCATTTTCGATGAACTCACGCACTTCACCTGGGAAGAGTATTCCTTCATGTTCTCGCGCAACCGGCCCAGCGGGCCCGGCACATTCGTTGGCATGCGCGCCACGACCAACCCCGGCGGCATCGGGCACGGCTGGGTGAAGGATCGCTTCATCACCGCCGCGCCGCCCATGACGCCCATCGCGGAGCGCGTGCAGGTGCCGGATGAAAACGGAGCCATGCACGAAATGGAGCGCACGCGCATCTTTATCCCGGCCACGGTACACGACAATCCCGCGCTGCTGCAAAACGACCCTGCCTATCTGGCCAACCTGGCCATGCTGCCGCCTGCCGAGCGCGACGCGCAGCTGTATGGTTCGTGGGATTCATTTACCGGTCAGGTGTTCCGCGAATGGCGCAACGATCCCGCGCATTACGAGGACCAGCAGTTCACGCACGTAGTCTCCCCCTTCGACGTGCCCAGACACTGGCCCATTGTTCGCGCCTTCGACTGGGGCTATGCGCGCCCATTTTCCGTGGGCTGGTGGGCGTTCGACGAGGAAGGGCGCGCCTGGCGCGTGGCCGAATACTACGGCGTGACCGACCGGCCCAACGAGGGCGCGAAGATCTCCGCCGCGGACATCGCCCGCGAAATTGCGCGCCTGGAAAAGGAGCATCCGTATTTGTGCCAGCACACCATCACAGGCGTTGCGGATCCCTCCATCTTCGACGGCAGCCGCGGCGAGAGCATTGCGGACAGCATGGCGCGCTGGGGCGTGTACTGGGATCCAGGCGACAATGCCCGCATCCCCGGCAAAATGCAGATCCATTACCGCATGGCCTTTGGCGACGATGGGCGGCCCATGCTGTATGTGTTCAACACCTGCCGCCATTTCATTCGCACCGTGCCCGCGCTGGTGTATTCCGAGCGCCACGTGGAGGACGTGGACACCGACCAGGAGGATCACATCTACGATGAAACCCGCTACGCCCTCATGACCCGCCCCATCCGCGCCCGAGCGAATGTAGAACACCCGACATCCCGGATCGATCCAAGCGATCCGCTTGATCAGCGTCCCAAAGCGCGCAAGACATACAGGATCTGATCGCCCTCCGGTGCAACTCTGGTCGAGGCCAAAAGCCGGGCAAGGGTTCTCCCCTTGCCCGGCCCATTCATACCGCCGCGTTGCTTTTTTCTTTTCCGAACCGCTCAGCCGCGGCGGCCTCGATGGCGGCGCGCCCCCCATCCTTTAGGCTTGCTCTAGCTGCTCCATGGCACGGCGGATGATTTCACGCTCGCGCTCGTTCTGCGTGCCGTTCATCATCTGCTCCATCTGCTCGATCATGTGGGTTTTTGCGTCATCGCGGCTGTAGCGCCTGTCGCTGGCGTAGCGTCCGCGGCTGTCACGGCGGCGCGCGTAGCTGCTGCCGCGATTGTAGCGCCCACGGCCTTCCATCTCCCAATCGCCGTCGCGGCTGTAGCCGCCATCTTCTTCCAACATCTCGATTTTATCAAGATTTTTGATAGTGTCTGTCAGCTTATGGACGATTTCGAGGTCGCCAGCGCCAAGTTCGCCCTTGCGTGCAATCTCTTCCAATTCCTCGCAAAGCTTTTCTTTAAGTTCGTGCATATATTCCATACTCTACTCCTTTCAGCAAACGCGCGTAACGATCACGCTGGCGTTGGTCAGTTCGATGGTCTGCGCGTTCACATTTTTAATCGCGATGGTAACGCAGCATCCCCGCGGCACGTCCA
>ERZ1643251.2991-NODE-2991-length-16304-cov-5.816543_pt1 | contig 16304 bp, 19 predicted proteins | sample MGYA00579261_ERZ1643251 | MGnify/ENA primary metagenome ERZ1643251 (study PRJEB29033, sample SAMEA4952267) | chicken gut metagenome | biome: Broiler Chicken; feature: Gastrointestinal Tract; material: Caecum | place: Ireland | collected 2018 | study: Broiler...
AAACAATGTTCCACGTGAAACTAAATAAACAATGTTCCACGTGAAACTAAATAAACAATGTTCCACGTGAAACTAAATAAACAATGTTCCACGTGAAACTAAATAAACAATGTTCCACGTGAAACTAAATAAACAATGTTCCACGTGAAACTAAATAAAAGTTGCTTTTTTAAATAGAATCATGTATTATGATTATGCACAACGTTTATTTCTGAAACAGGTCAGGATCGGAAGATAGCAGCCTTAAAGAACCCTAAACGTGTGTGCTTTTTTATTGGAGTTGATTGTATGGATGAAAAATATATGAAGATAGCATTAGAAGAAGCTCAAAGATCATTTCAAGATGGAGATGTGCCAGTGGGTGCCATCATTGTTTGTAATGATCAAATAATTGCTAGAACTCACAATTGTAAAGAAAAGAATAAAAATGCAGTTGAACATGCAGAAATATTAGCTATATCACAAGCTTGTCAAAAAATGAATACGTGGCATTTAGAAAATTGTACTATTTATGTGACACTAGAGCCTTGTCTTATGTGTGCAGGTGCATTAATTCAATGTAGAATAGGAAAGTTGGTATATGCTACAGAAAGTGAGAAGTTTGGATATGTTGAAAGTATTTCTAATGTATTAGATAATAAAAATAATAATCATCATCCAATCATCGTGAAAAATGTTTGTAAAGAATCATCTCAAAAGTTGTTAAAAGACTTTTTTAAGGACAAGAGGAATTGAAATGAAAAATCAATTCCTTTTCATTATAAAAAATGCTATAATATACAATGATATTAGAAATGAGGTGGTAGATTTTGTATCAAACTTTATACAGAAAATATAGGCCCCAAACATTTGATGAAGTAGTTGGACAGACTACCATTATTAAAACCTTAAAAAATGAAATAGAAAATAATCGATTAAATCATGCATATCTTTTCACTGGCCCAAGGGGTGTAGGTAAAACAAGTGTTGCAAAAATACTTGCGAAAACAGTAAATTGTCAACGTTTGGATCATTGTACTCCTTGTAATGAGTGCGATAGTTGTCAAGAAATGAATCAAAAACAATCAACAGATGTGATTGAAATTGATGCTGCATCAAATAATGGAGTGGATGAGATTCGTGAGTTGAAAAGTAAAGTAAACTTAGTTCCATCAACTGGTAAATATAAAGTTTACATTATTGATGAAGTACATATGTTGACTGTGGGAGCATTTAATGCACTTTTGAAAACATTGGAAGAGCCCCCTGAACATATTATATTTATTTTAGCAACTACAGATCCTCATAAAATTCCATTAACAATCTTATCAAGATGTCAAAGATTTGATTTTAAAAGAATTAGTGTATCAGAAATTGTAAAACTGTTATCAAAAATTGTAAAAAAAGAAAATATAGAAATAGAAGAAGCAGCATTAGAAACAATTGCTAGATTATCGGATGGTGGGCTTCGTGATTCTTTAAGTATGCTAGATCAAGTAATTGCATATACAAACGGAAAAATTACAGAAAAAGAAGTTCATGAAGTAAATGGGACACTGTCACAAAAAGACTTGAAAGAATTTTTTGAGAATATTTTTGAACAAAAATTAAAGGATTGTTTAGAATTTATACATCATTGTAATGATGAAGGAAAAAATTTGATCAAATTAACAGAAGAAATGATTGAGTTTCTTAGAAATGTTTTGTTATCAAAAACTGCTCCAGAAATTGTAAAAAATGATCTTACGATTTATAAAGAAATTGCCAATAGAATGTCTATTTCTGATATTACAAATATGATATATCAATTTAATGATTGTATACAGAAAATGAAAAATTCTAATTATCCTAAATTAATATTAGAATTATGTGTAATTCAAAATACTGTCAATGATATGTCAGATGCAAAGCAAAAAAATAATTCTGAAAAAGATCTTGAAAAACAAGAAATTAATTTCCCGGGAAATAAGATGAAAAAAAACGAACCATTAAGTGATAAAAAAATAGATCATGATGTTTCAGATGAAAATAGAAAAAATGAACAAGAAATTACATCAGAAAAAATAAGCGTAAAAAAATACACAAATGTTCAAAAAGAAAAAATTGACGAATGCAAAAATATTCGCGTAAATAATACTCTGGCACATTTTGATAAGAAAGCATTACTTCAATTTAGAAATACGTTACATGATGAATTACGAAAATATTTATTAGATCCAGAATATAGTCATGTGGTTTCATTATTGATGGATGGAATGTTAAAAGCAGCTAGTGATGAATATTTAATTGTTGTATTTGAAGAATCAAAAATTAGTGATCTTTTTAATCAAAATTTAAAACAATTAGAACATGTTTTATTTGATGTTTATCACAAATCATATAAAGTAATATCATTATCAGCACAAGAGTGGGAACCGATAAAGAACGATTTTAATCATAAAACAAGAACATTTGAATATAAAAAAGAAACAGTAGATTATAGTGAAATATTCCATAATTCTGAAGCAAAAGAAAAACAACAAAATTCAGAAATGGAACAAATGTTTGGTAATATTGTAGAATATAATTAAGAAAGAGGGATAATATGAATATACAAGCAATGATGAAACAAGCACAAAAATTACAAAAAGAAATGACAGAAACTAAAAGTAAAATAGATAGTATGGAATTTATTGGAAAGTCTTCTGCAGTATCAGTAACTGTTAATGGAAAAAAAGAAGTAAAAAAAATTAAAATTGATGGTACTCATTTTGACGAAGATGATATTGAAATGTTAGAAGATATGGTTATGATAGCTGTAAATGATGCGATGAAGCAAGTAGATCGTGAAATAGAAGATAAAATGGGGAAATATACACAGGGAATGCCAGGATTGTTTTAATTTATGAATTATCCAAAAATTATTCAAAATTTAATTGATTGTTTTAAAAAAATTCCTGGTGTTGGAGAAAAAACAGCTGAGAGATATGTGTTATCACTATTAGATATGGATGATGAAGTGTTAGAAAATTTTTCGGAACAATTAAAAGATTTGAAAAAGAAAATTGTTCGATGTAAGATATGTCATAATTTATCAGAAGAGGAAATTTGTGATATATGTAAAGATACAACGAGAGATCATTCAACTATTTGTGTTGTAGAAGAACCTAAAAATGTGTTTTCGTTTGAAAAAGCAGGAACTTATTTAGGAACATATCATGTTTTGGATGGATTAATATCTCCATTAGAGGGAATTCGCCCTGAAAATATTAATATTTCATCTTTATTGAAACGTGTTGAAGAAGAAAATATTACTGAAGTTATTATTGCTGTAAAAGCATGTGTAGAAGGTGAAACGACAGCAATGTATATTGCAAAAAAATTAGAAGATAAAAATGTGAAAGTAAGTAAAATTGCATATGGAATTCCATTAGGGGCTGATATGGGATATATAGATGCTTCTACATTAGAAATTTCTCTTGAAAATAGGCAACAAATTCATAATTAATTTTTTCGTTCATAAATTTTTTTAGGTGATAATATGGGAATCTTAAAAAAAATTTATGAAGTAATAAAGCGTTTTTTAATAAGTATTTTTTTACTATATAGTTTTAATTTAGTAATGTCACCATTAGAAATCATAATTCCGATTAATATTATAACGGTGACATTTATTACAGTATTAGGTATTCCGGCTTTATTTTCATTATTAGTAATATTACTATTTATATATTAGGAGGTAAAATATGCTTGATGATTTTAAAAGTAGTCAGAAGATTGTATATCAGATGTTTCAAAACGCCGGGAAAATCCAAAAGTTTTCTCATGCCTATTTAATTGATGCAAACCATTATCCGAGAAAATTAGAATTTGCTATAGCAATCGCAAAATTTATTTTATGTCCTAATCATTATACAAATGATGAAAAATGTAATGGATGCTCTCAATGCCAAAGAATTGATGATGCTAATTTTACAGAATTAAAAATTATTTCACCAGATGGTTCTTGGATCAAAAAAGAGCAATTGGAAGATTTACAAAAACAATTTTCTACAAAAGCAATAGAGTCAAAAAATAAAATTTATATTATTAATGAAGCAGAAAAAATGAATGCATCAGCAGCCAATTCTATTTTGAAATTTTTAGAAGAACCGGAACCGGGAATTATTGCAATTTTAATTACTGACAATATGTATCAATTACTAGATACAATTATTTCACGTTGCCAAGTTATCTCACTTGCAAAAATAAATCAAAGTGACTTGACGAGCAATAAAAGTCAGATTACAACGGTCGAAAAAATTGGATTCTTTATTGCAAAGACAGGGGATGAATATCAAAAGTTTGTGCAAGATGAAGAAAAGAGAAATCAGATAGATTGTGTTGTACAATTTGTGAAAGAATTAGAAAATCAGCAAGAAGCAGCTATTTTAAAAGAAAATAAACTTTGGACAAGCGTGTTTAATGATAAGGAAAAAATGGACTTTGGATTAGAAGTTATGGCACTCTTATATAAAGATATGATTCATCATAAAATTCGTTTAGAAATTGATTTTATGGATGATTATATCGACATATTAAATGATTTATCGAAAAAAAATACTGTGAAACAATTATGTGATAAAATTGAAATGATTATCGAATTAAAGAATCATTTAAAAGTAAATGCAAATCAAAATTTATTATTAGATCAATTAATTTTATCTTTTCAGGAGGTGTGTGTATGAAAATTATTAAAGTTGTTTTTAGAAAAAATGGATTACCACACTATTTTGCAACTCAAGGATTACCAATTAAGAAGAATGACTTTGTGATTATAGAAACAGATAAAGGAATGCAATTTGGAAAAGCAACATCTGATATCATTGAAATTGAAGATGAAAAGATTACTGTTCCAATGATGAATGTTGTTAGAATTGCATCTAGAAAAGACGTAAGGCGTAATGAAAAAAATGAAGAAGATGCTAAATATGCACTAAAAAAATGCCGAGAATTAGTTGAAAAACACCAGTTAAATATGAGAATCTTAGAAGCGGTTTATACATTTGATCGCGATCAGTTGTTCTTTTATTTCCTTTCTGATAGTCGTGTAGATTTTAGAGCTCTTGCTAAAGATCTTGCCTCTATATATCATACTAGAATTGAATTAAGACAAATTGGAGTTCGTGATAAAGCCAAAGAAATTGGCGGTATTGGTATGTGTGGCAGGGGATTATGCTGTTCTACCTTTCTGAATGAATTTGAATCAGTTTCTATTAATATGGCAAAAAATCAAAATATATCACTGAATCCTTCTAAAATTAATGGATTGTGTGGAAGATTATTATGCTGTCTAAATTATGAAAATGAATGCTATAAAGAATGTCGTAAAGATATGCCAAAAGTTGGACAAACCGTAACGACAGAGTATGGAAGTGGAATTGTCAAAGAAATCGATATTCTAAAACGTTCTTATAAAGTAGATATTCCAGTAAAAGGACTTATAGAGGTAGTTATGCAATGAAAGAGGAAATCCATTATTTATTAGGGAAAGAAAATTTAAAAATTATTCAAAGTCCTGATTGTTTTTCTTTTTCTTTAGACTCTATGCTATTGCCTAACTTTGTTACAGTAAATCTAAGAGCTAAAAAAATTTTAGATATAGGTTGTGGTAATGCTCCAATTCCATTGATTTTATCAGAGCGAAGTAAAGCGCAAATTACTGGAGTTGAAATACAAAAAGATGCTTATGATATGGCGAGAAGAAGTGTTACATTAAATCAAAAGGAAAAACAGATTCATATTGTTCATGATGATATTCATCATTATGCCACATTATTTGATCATGAAGAGTATGATATTATTACTTGTAACCCTCCTTATTTTCCATATCAAACTTCTTCTATTGTAAACGTTAAGCAACAAAAAACGATTGCTCGTCATGATAAAATGCTAAAATTAGAAGATATTATGAAAATTAGTAGAAAATTATTAAAGAATAATGGTATACTAGCCCTTGTGCAAAGACCAGAACGCTTTGTAGATATTGTTACTTTAATGAGAAAGAGTAATATTGAGCCAAAAAGGGTATTATTTATTTATCCAAAAAAAGGAAAAGAAGCGAATATTTTATTAATTGAAGGAATGAAAAATGGAAAACCTGGTTTAAAAATATTAGATCCTATCTATGTTCATGATGAAAATCGTGAATATACATCAGAAATAAAAAAATTATTACGAATGAATGGGTGATGTCTATGATACAAAACAGTTATCAAAATGAAGCAATTGTATATTTGATACCAACACCAATTGGTAACTTAGAGGATATCACGTTACGTGCGATTGAAATCTTAAAAAAAGTAGATGTTATTTTTTGTGAAGATACAAGAGTAACTTCGCTTTTATTAAATCATTTACAAATAAAAAAAACATTGTATTCTAGTCATAAATTTAATGAAGATAAAAATGAGACGAAGTTTCTTGCTTATTTAAAAGAAGGAAAAAGTATAGGAATTGTTAGTGATAGAGGGACTCCAATCATTAGTGACCCAGGATACTTTTTAGTTCAGACAGCGCTTAATCATGGGTATGCGGTGGTAGGACTTCCTGGTCCGACAGCGTTTGTTCCGGCATTAATTATGTCTGGATTAGACCCACAGCCATTTTATTTTTATGGATTTCTTCATAACAAAGACAGTAAGAGAAAAGAGGAAATGAAACAATTAATTGATTTTCCTCATACGATGATATTTTATGAAGCTCCTCATCGAATTCAAAAAACGTTACATCAAATGTATGAAATTTTTGGTAATCGTAAAATTTGTATTGCTCGTGAAATAAGTAAAAAATTTGAAACTATCTATCGTGGAACTATTTCCGAAATTTTAAATTTATCAGATGATATGAAAGGGGAAATTGTTTTATTGGTAGAGGGAAATAAAAATCCAGATAAAAAAATACAAATTGGAGTGATTGAACACGTAAATTTATATGTAAAAGAAGGTTTATCTACTATGGATGCGATCAAAAAGGTGAGTAAAGAGCGTGGTATGAATAAGAAAGATGTTTATCAAGTGTATCATCATTTAAACGAAGAGAGGTGAAGATGAATGTATTTAATTGTAGGACTTGGAAATCCTGGAAAAGAATATGAACATACACGTCATAATATGGGGTTTGAACAAATTGATAGGTTTGCTCAATCTCATCATGTTTCTTTTGAGAGAGAAAAATTTGGCGGGAAATACTGTGAATTGTTCATTCATCAACAAAAAGTAATTTTGTTAAAGCCACAGCGATATATTAATTTATCAGGAGAAGTGATCCAAAAATTTATGGAATTTTATAAAATTCCAATTTCTAATCTATTAATTATATGTGATGATTTGGATACACCACTTGGTAAAATAAAGTTGAAGAAAAAAGGAAGTTCTGGAGGACATAATGGTTTAAAAAATATTGAATTTCATCTTCATACAAATGAATATAATCGGTATAAAATAGGAATTTCTAATAATAAAATGATTGATGGAAAAGACTATGTATTAGGAAAATTATCACCAATGGAACAAGATGAAGTTAAAAAAGTGATGGAACAAGGAGTTCAAATATTAAATGATTATTTTGAATTATCATTTGATAATTTGATGAATAAGTATAATAAGAAATAGTGTGGGTACAAAGTATGTATCCTTTTTGTCGTAATAGGGAGGTGAAACTGTGAAGTATTTAGAAAAGTATATTCAATTAGATGACCGTGTTAATGGGGTTACTGGATTAACTGATGAATTGTTTAGTTATTATCTTTCTTCTGTTTTAAAAGAAAAAAAGCGAAATATTTTATTTGTAACAAGTTCTTTGTTTGAAGCAAATAAATATTTCCAGATGATTTCCGATTATACAGATGATGTTTATTTATTTCCAATGGATGATTTTTTAACAAGTGAGGCACTTGCGATATCCCCAGAGTTTAAAATTACGAGATTGGAGACGATGCTCCATGCATTATCTGAGAAACCAAAAATTATTGTTACGAATTTAATGGGGTATTTAAGATATTTACCAACTCCTACGATGTATCAATCGCATTTCTTTCACGTGCGAGAAAATTGTGATTATCAGATGAATTTATTAATTGAAAAATTATATCAAATGGGATATCGAAGAGAAACATTAGTCAATAAAACGGGAGAAATGGCAGTAAGAGGTTTTGTAATTGATGTATTTCCTATGGGAATGGAACATCCGATTCGAATTGAATTTTGGGGTGATACTGTTGACTCTATTAAAACATTTGAAGTAGATAGTCAGCATACATTAAAATCTTATCAAGAAGTAACTATATATCCAAATACGGAATTTTTAACAGATCAAACTGTATCAGAAGATAATATACATCAAAGATTTTTGCCTAACTATGGAAGCGTAAGTGCTATTCAGGATTATCTAAAAAACTGTATGATTGTTTATTCTGATTATGATCAGATCAAAGTAAGTTATGAACGTCTATTAGATGAAATTTTTCACTATAATGTAAGTATAGATCTTCCTGGTGATACAAAATACATGCATGATTTTTATGAATTAGAAGAAAAAAATCAAAATCATTTCTATTATATGGGAGTTGAAAATATTTCCAAAAAATTAAATTTACAATATTTCGATGCTGTAGATGTTCCGATGCTTCCAAAAGGATTAGAAGAAATAAAAAAATATTTGTTAGAAATGAAAAAGAAGAAGATGACAATTGTTCTTGCATTGAAAGATCGTTATCAAGTAAATCATATAATAGAGGCTTTTGGGGAAAATGAAATTATTTTTGTAGATGATACACATATTGTGGATCATAAAATTAATGCAATAGTGTTTCCATTAACGAAAGGTTTTCAAATAAAAGATTTTATGGTTTTAACTGAGCATGAATTATTTCACAAAACAAATGATCGTATTAAATATAAAACAAATTTTAAATTTGGAACAAAGATTCGCGATATTAATAAATTACAAGTCGGGGATTATATTGTTCATAATGTTCATGGAATCGGACGTTATGTAGGAATAAAAACCCTTTTAAAGAATGGTTTACAAAAAGACTATTTGATGTTGGAATATAAAGATCAAGATAAATTATATATTCCTGTTGAAAAAATAGATTCTATTAGTAAGTATTCTTCAGGTGAAGGGACTATTCCAAGGTTAAATAAACTTGGCGGAAGTGAGTGGGCAAAGACGAAGTTGCGTGTCCGAAAAAAAATAGAAGATATTGCTGGACAATTATTAAAAATGTATGCATTAAGAGAAATGAAAGAAGGTTTTTCGTTTTTACCAGATGATGAAGAGCAGGTTGCTTTTGAAAAAGATTTCCCATATGAGGAGACGGAAGACCAACGAAAAGTTTCAGAAGAAATTAAAAAAGATATGGAATCTCCTCATCCAATGGACCGTTTACTTTGTGGAGATGTTGGATATGGAAAAACAGAAGTTGCATTCCGAGCAATGTTTAAAGCCGTTTTAAGTGGAAAACAAGTGGCTTTTCTCTGTCCAACAACTATTTTATCAAAACAACATTATCAAAATGCAATCAATCGTTTTTCTAATTTTCCGGTACGTATTGTACTTTTGAATCGCTTTGTATCTACAAAAGAAACAAAACAAATTTTGGATGATTTAAAATCTGGTAAAATTGATATTTTAATTGGTACTCATCGTATATTAAGCGATGATGTAAAATTTAAAGATTTAGGATTATTAGTGATTGATGAAGAACAGAGGTTTGGAGTGAAACACAAGGAAAAAATTAAACAATATCGTAATACGATTGATGTTTTAACTTTATCTGCTACTCCTATCCCTAGAACACTGCAATTATCAATGTCAGGAGTTCGAAGTTTATCATTGATTGAGACACCTCCAGTAAATCGTTATCCGGTTCAAACATATGTGGTAGGGTATAATAAACCATTATTAAAAGATGCTATATATAAGGAATTATCGCGTCATGGACAAGTTTTTATTTTATACAATCATATAGATGATATGAATGCAAAAGTAGCTGAAATAGAACGATTAATTCCTGATGCAAAAGTGATTTCTGCTCATGGTAGAATGGATAAACATGAATTAGAGGATGTTATGCAGAAGTTTATAGACCATGAATATGATATTTTAGTTTGTACAACAATTATTGAAACAGGGATTGATATTCCTAATGTTAATACTTTGATTATTATGGGTGCGGATCATTTTGGATTATCACAATTATATCAAATTCGTGGACGAGTAGGACGTAGTGATAGAATTGCTTATTGTTATTTAATGTATAACACTTCTAAAGTATTATCAGAAACTGCTAAAAAAAGATTAAATGTAATTAAAGAATTTACAGAACTTGGTAGCGGATTTTCTATTGCTATGAGAGATTTATCTATTCGTGGGGCAGGTGATATTTTAGGAAGTGAACAAGCGGGATTTATTGATACAATTGGTATAGAATTATTTTTAAAAATGCTGAACGATGAAATTCAAAGATTACAAGGGAAAAAAGTATCAGAAGAAGACGACACAGAATCTACACAACCTCTTGTAGATGTATCTACAACAATTAGTGATAATTATGTTGAGGAAGAAGAATTAAAAATAGAAATTCATAAATTGATCAATACGATTGATTCATATGAAAAGATACAAGAAGTAAGAGAAAACTTAGAAGATCGTTTTGGTCATATAACAGATGATATGTTGATTTATATGTATGAAGAGTGGTTTGAAAAAATTGCAAAAGAAATTGGCATTCAACAGGTTAGACAAACGAAAAACTTTATTGAAGTGACTATTCCGTCTCCTATTTTATCTAAATTAAAAGGGGATCAATTATTTTATGATGTTTCACAAATTTCAAAAATGTTCCGCTTTTCTATGAGAGGAAAAAATTTGATAATAACATTAGATACAATCAAATTAGAAAAACACTTTATATACTATTTAATTGACCTTTTGAAAGTAATTCAAAAACAGTTAATAATAAAGCAATAAAAACATACATTTGAACTGAACCCCAAAAGTTGGACAGTTTATAAATAGTTTCTAATTAGAGGATTGTAACCTGTAATTTACAGGAGACAGTCCTTTTAACTTTACTTTAATTCTATCATAATTGTAATAATAAATATAGTCATCAATTGCTTTTATCAAATCATCTAATGTTTTATAATTATCTTCTTGATCATAAAACACTTCTGTTTTAAGTATTCCAAAGAAATTTTCCATCATTCCATTATCCATACTATTTCCTTTTCTAGACATACTTTGTTTTATACCATTATTTTTCAATCTTTGTTGATATGATTCATGTTGGTATTGCCATCCTTGATCCGAATGAAATATCAATCCATCAAGATTATTATTCTTATCAAACGCTTTATTCAACATATCATTTATTTGTTCTAAATTAGGTGATTTAGATGTATTATAAGATATTACTTCTCCATTAAATCCATCTAATATTGGTGATAAATAACATTTCTCTCCACGAAGGTTAAATTCTGTAACATCTGTATACCATTTTTTGTTTGGCTTATCTGCATTAAAATCTCTTTCGATTAAATTATCAGCTATTTTACCAACAGTTCCTTTATAAGAAGAATATTTTCTTTTGTTGCTTTTTAATGGTTTTAATCCTAATTTAACCATTAATCTATAAACTTTTTTATGATTAACATTATAACCTTGATTTCTTAATTCTAATGTAATTCTACGATAACCATATCTTTCTTTATTATTAATAAATATTTCTTTTATTTTATCTATTATTTCTTTGTTTTTATCATCTTTATCTATTTTAGATAAAGTATAATAGCTAAACCAGATACTTGTAGAAGAATCATTAATGGATATGTTAGCCGAAGTTCACTTACAACATTTACTTTTTCTTCTGTTGTTGATTCTTCCTTGCTTGAACAACGGCTCTCAATTTTTTTGAGTAATCTAGCTCTGCTTTCAAATATAAATTTTCTTCTTCTAATCTTTTAACTTTTTCTTCTCTGGTTTCATTTTTTGGGGGGCTTTGAAGGCTTCTTTGACATAGTCGATCGACCTCGCTTTCGTTCAACTATATTATAACCCATTTCTTTATATTTTTTTATCCAAGTATGTAACATTCCTTCACTTGACAGTCCTTCATCAACAGAAACAGATTGTATTGATTCATTATTTAATAATACTCGATTTATAATTCGTTCTTTTTGGTAAGAAGGATAATACTTATTTTTAGTATGTTTTAATATATCAAATCCATGCCTATCTATAAGCCAAACCAAATATTGAATATTATGCTTAGTTATACCATATTTAGAATGCAGAGTATTTAATGTTTCTCCTGCTTTTCTTTTATTATATATTTCTATTTTTTCTTCATAATTTAATTTGCTCATATAAAAACCTCGTTTCTATGTCCAAGAAACAGAGTTCATATCAAAATTAACCTTTATATATTGAATGTCGAAATAGTTCGACTAATTTCCCTATGGTGCCGACGACGTAGAGGTCTACAACTCTTTTTCGGCAATAACGATTATTATGAATCAATCTATATAAATTATAATACAAAAAGAAAAAATGGAAATACCATTTCTTCAAGTTTATAAACTTTTACCAGATTATCTAGAACAGAAAACTAATTTTTGTAATTTATGAATTGTTATAATAAATCATAAAATAAAATCCTTTTAAAATTCAATTTTTCCAATTGTGTTTTCGACTCTACTTATAAAATTTTCATCATTAATTAATTTTTCAATATTGTTTATATCTTCATAAAAAAGTCTATCTTTATCTATGAAATCTACAATATTTCTAATCATTTCGTAAATTACAGTCGTTCCGTCACCTAGTTTTAAATTTTCTTTTAAATCAATTGCTTAACTAGCACAAAGTAATTCTATACTTAATATTCTACTAAGATGTTTTTTACTTCTAAAGCTTTTCTTGCTGAAATACTCCCCATACTCACGTGATCTTCTTGATTAGAAGATGAGGGAATACTATCAATACTTGCAGGATGGGACAACACTTTATTCTCTGAAACTAATGATGTAGCTGTATATTGAGCAATCATTAATCCACTATTTATACCGCCTTCTTTTATTAAAAATGGGGGGCAATTCACTTAAGTCTGAATTAACCAATCTTTCAATTCTTCTTTCAGATATATTACATAATTCAGATAAAGCGATACTTAAAAAATCGTAAGTCAAAGCTACCGGCTGACCATGAAAATTCCCTCCAGATAAAACTTCATTGTTATCAACAAAAATTAACGGATTATCAGTTACAGAATTTATTTCTTTCTCTATAACCTGTTTAAAATAATTAAAGGCATCTTTACTAGCTCCATGAACCAGTGGTATACATCGTATCGAATATGCATCTTGAACTTTTTTCTCACTTGAATTAGTAATAAAGTGACTATTATTTAGTAATTTAGTCATAGTTATTGATGTATTTAATTGACCAGAATGTGCTTTTAATAAATGAGTTTTTATATTATAATTATCAAATCTAAACTAGTTCCTGAATATCCTTTTGCTACGCTATTAATAAGCAATACCATTGCTGCTCTCACAATTTCAATAGAATAACTCTCTCCACTTCCACACGCATGAGACAATAATATCCTTTTTTGAAAATCATGTTGTTGTTCATAATCTACCAATGTATTGCATAGTTTTCCTACTCCGGTATTTACACCATAAAGTAAAGTTCCAGAATTATTTTATTCATCTATGTATTGTCTTGCTTTCTTTATTCTTTCTATAGAAGCTAAAGATAGATTTACTCTTTTTTTGTATTTACTTACTTTAATAATATCATCTATTGTTATTTTTTCATCAATTATAATTATGTCTTGACTCATATATCATCATCTCTTTTATCTTTTATTATAATTCTATTTGCTTTTCCGGTATTTGTTGTTAAAATGGAAAATTCATTGTCTTTGGAACTAAATATACGATAAATGACATTGAAAAAATATTTGGAAATAATGTAAGAAAATGAAATAATATCATCTATATATTTTTTTAATTCTTCCACGTAAACATTATTAGATACATGAAATATTACAGTATCAGTTGGTTCTTTAACAACTTCAATGTAATATTCTCCATCATATCCCTTGTCATCTAAATAATGTAATAATTCGTCAAAATCTACGATTTGTCCCTTTATCTTTTGAATATTATTGTTTCTTCCTATGATTTTAATTGTTTTTGTTGAATATCCACATTTACATTTTTGATTTTCTAAAAACACTATATCATTTGTTTTAAATCGTAACATCCTAACTTCCGAAAAAATATGATTGCTTGTTAATAATAATACCCCTTTGCCACTTTTCTTTATTTCCTTATCATTTACTAACACTTCTGCAACATAATCTTTTGATAAATGAAGTTTACCACATCGACATTCTCCTGCTATCATAGGAACTTGAAGCATACCATAACTATCATATATTTTAGTATCTAACATTCTCTCAATTCGGTGTCTTATGCCGTCGGTTAAAAGTTCTCCTCCAGTAACTATAAATTTTATATTCCTTTTTATATCATTCAAATAACCGTTATCCTCAAGCATATTACAAATTTTTAATATATAACTTGGCATTCCAATAATTACATCAGGTAAAATATTATAAAGTTCCCGTATTTTTAGCTCGCTTTTATAATTCTTGCCCGACCCTAATGGATAAACAATATGGCCTAATTCACAAAACGTTTGAGTATAGTAAAAAGCTGGTGGAAATAATCCATACCCCCAAAGCATTACAATTTTACTATTTTTTTTAAGTGGTGTTAAACACATTAATTCTTTTAACCTTTTATTGGCATTTTTTATTGTTTTATTTGGATATATAATACTTTTAGAAAGACCGGTTGTACCAGAAGAACTAAATACTATGCCACCTTTTTTATAAAATTTGGAATTAATATATTTATGCCACTCATCAATATTTATAATTTTCATCCTTACTCTCCTAAAAATTTTGAGAAAACAATAATATCACAATTTTCTTTATAAGGCTCTCGCAAAATTCCTTCGCAAAAATAATTTTTCAAGGATAATGTGTTAGAAATTACAATCTCACCTACAGGAACAAAAATAGAAATTTTTCTTCTTTCAAGTAATAAAGCACTTTTTTCAATTTCTTTAACTAATTTCATAATATTATTTTCATTTAAATAAGAATCATTAATCAAAAAAGGAGATACTTTATAGTTTCCACCTCTTTTAGGAGTTGCTATAACTAGACATTCAATTTCATCATTTTCCAGAACCACAAAAGAATCTTTACATTTACGCTCATATATTAATTTATTTTCTTCACATGATGCATCTATAATGGTTTTAGTAAAAGTTGCATCAATATCATTAAAATATAGTTGCATATTTTTACAAACAAAATTATTCAATTTTTCAAAATTTATTTTTGATAATTTATTTTTAGACACTTGCTTTATTAAATTAGTTCCTTGCTTTATTCTAACAGTAATACTATCATTATTATCTTTTGTATGAAAAATTTTACCACATACACGATCTGAAGAATTTTTAGAATAATTCTTACATAATATAGCTTCTAAATTCAGATTTAATTTGCAATAATCTAAAACAGCTGTTGAATAATTATTTATAGGGGCAGTTACATATACTTTTCTTGTACCATTTTTGACATACACATCACATATTTGTTGAATCATCTCTTTGGCAAATCCTTTTCCTCTATATTTATGTAGTAAATATGTAGGACCTAACTTTATAGATCCACCTCTTTTTCTAGTTATTACCTCAAATCCCATCGGTTCATCATTATAAAAGCAAATCCATATATCCTTACCTAATGTAAAAAAGCCATATTCGTCAAACCCTTTTTTATCTATTTCAATTAATCTTTTAGCAAAAGATTCATCTATTTCATCATAATTATCCTTTATGCTATTAGTAACAAAAGCAATAAAATCTTTGTAATAAGTAGGAAAATCTCTTAATCTTTTTATCGACAAATTGTCAACAACATTTTCATTGTTTTTATATTCTAAAATCTCACTCATTAATTTCCACCTTTTTACTATTTTTTATCAAAGTATCTATAGTATCGTTTTTATTAATATATATAAAATTTTGAGGTGCTTTAAAATTAGGATTATTAAAAACTATTGTATCTAGATTAATAGGATTCTTATATTTTTTAGGATTAATAATTTCAATAGCACAACATTCTTCTTTATCTTTATAATAATTTTTAAACCACTCTAATGCCTCTAAATCATTTTCGTTTCCTGTTATATGCATTAATTCATCAAACGAAC
>ERZ1643251.2993-NODE-2993-length-16301-cov-5.775699_pt1 | contig 16301 bp, 16 predicted proteins | sample MGYA00579261_ERZ1643251 | MGnify/ENA primary metagenome ERZ1643251 (study PRJEB29033, sample SAMEA4952267) | chicken gut metagenome | biome: Broiler Chicken; feature: Gastrointestinal Tract; material: Caecum | place: Ireland | collected 2018 | study: Broiler...
CGGTATTTCTCATCCAGTATCATAATGTTTATTCCGTTAACTTTTACTTCTCCTATAGTAGGTTTCATGATCCCACATATAATCCGCATCAATGTAGATTTTCCTGCCCCATTGGCTCCAAGTAGACCATAAACCCCTTCATGAAAAATATAATTGACATTATATAAAGCCCGTTTATCCTTGTAATTTTTCGTAATATTATCCAATTCTAATTTCATTTTTTGAGATATCCTCCATGCTATTTATTTTTTTACATAAAGTTAGAATTTGTAACACTAGTACTCCTAATGTAATAACACCTGTAAATTCCCAATAAATTAAAAATCTTTGTTCATAAATAGACCTTGCGACAATTTCAGATGTAAATGGAATAGCCCCAAGAATTGCTGCATACCCAAAGAAGAAATAATTAAGATATTCTCCTTTTACCCATCGCATTATAATTAACATTCCAACACAAGAAATCAAAAATGGAACCATTATATAAATCAAAGTATTTATGAAATTCATTTTCACATATTGCTTTATTAGTATTCCCATTGCAGTTAAACCAAGAAGATCTGTAATTCCCATAATAGCCATTCTTGTTAATAGAATTGTTTTTAATGGAAAACGAGTTGTTAATTCTAACTCATAAAAATGATTTTCATATATTCTGGATAATTCATCCACTCCTATGCAGCAAATAATTGGTGCCATAATAGATAAGTATGGATATAAATCAAACATACTATCTGACTGTATTTGTTTCATAGAATAAAGTAACCACCAACAAACAAGTGCAATACCTTGAATTATCCAAGTTCTTTTTCTAATTGAGCAAAACTGTAATCGGGCAAACTCTGTATAACTAATTCTCTTTACTAAAAACGAAGACTTTTCAAACTTTTCAATAAAATTGTCCACTTGTTTTTCATTAAGTGGCGGCGCTTGGTATAAATTCAACCATTTTTTTACCTTCTTTTCTTTCACTTCTTCTCACCCCGTTCCAAATATTTTTTCATTTTCTTCATTGCCGATTTTACATAATATTCCACATGCGGTATTCCTATTTTCATGATTTCTGCTATATCTCTATATTTTAGCTCCTGATAAAATCTAAGTATGACTATTTCTTTTTCTTTATCACTAAGTTCATGTAGTGCCTGTTGAACAGCAATCTCATTTTCTACATCCATAATAGGATTTCTTGCTAATGGCAAATCTATTTCTGCTAAAGATATTAGTGTTTTCTTTTTTAATATATCTTTACACTTATTCTTAGCAATGACATAGAGATAATTTTTGAATTTTCCTTTATTATCGTAATTTTGTAAGCTTTCATAAACTTTGACAAAAACATCCTGGGTTACATCTAATGAATCCTGCTCATTATCAAGATAGTAAAAGCAAAATCTATATATTGGTTGATAGTATTTTCTTATAATGGAGTCGAATAGTTCAGTTTCGCCTTTTTGAATTTTATCTATAATTTTTCATCTTTCAAAACTTATATACATCCTTATTTACATCACATATTGCCTCATAAAATTCATCGCTATAATATAAACGAATGATATCAAGATTTTTATAATATTTCTTTAAAATTATCAAAAAAATTTGTACAGGCATATTTCACATTTACTTTTTACAATAGACAGCAAGTCCTCTTTAATATTTTTAAAAGCATTACAATATCATATATTCTGTTATTTATTATTCAGTATTGGTATACAAGAAATTGAAACAAGATTAAAAAAACAATAGATTTGTAAGTAGAATGGAATACAAAAGTGTTTCGATTTTTACTCTACCTAGACATAATTTCTGGCAACACTAGTCTTCAGGGCTTCTACCCTTCAAATTCAATGCAACCTTAGTTATGGAGATAACAGAAAAGTTACTGCTACTTGCGAGGTGATATGGTTTCAACAGGCAAGCTTCAATTGTCATAAAACGGTCTAGCAACAAGTATTCGTTTTTTCAATTATTGCACAGATATCAGCAAACAGTGATTATTTAGACTTGTGCCCTCGACTAAGGCTCCTATCAATTTCAGAAAATGTCTAAATAGCCTCTATCTATAATTACATAATACAAATTTATCATTCTGCCTTAGTATATATACAATTATATTGCATAAAACTATTACTTTTTCTACATAATCGCATTCTATTGCTATACTTTTCTCCCATATTAATCCTGTATAATTATGAATAAAAGAAGAGACAGAGAAATATTCCTCTGCCTCCTTTTCAAGAATAACATCAATTTCTATTTGTGATATTATACTTTCGATAAGTATAAACTAGCTTGTATCAGTATAAAAATAATCACCGGTAACTTTCTTTGGTTTCATCTGCTCAAACCATATTTCCTTATCTGTCTCGTCATACAACCCTAAGTCATTATACCCCTTGCCTTGGACATCAAAGTAAAGATTATTCTTTCAAATATAATAACGCTTATCAACACTTACATAGCCTATAAATGTCGAACTTTTGATTCTTTTCTTTCTCTATGCATATACTTACGCTAATAAATCAAACATATATTCTTATAATACAACAAAGGAATATTCAATATATAAGTATCTCCTGAGAGTCTCTTATCCATATCCGTAAAATATACGAATTAGTCATGTATATTGCCCAGGCCTCAGTTATTAGCTCAAATGTCCAGTCTATTCACCATCACTAATCTAGATTTGTTCTGTCGAATTTTATATTCTCTACTATGCTGCGCTTTTCTCAAAATTTCCTTTTATAATTCCTAATTTCTTTTCTGCATAGTTAACGAAGCTTGCCACTTTATCATCATAGCCACAGTTTCCTTTTCCCCTGCACTGCCGGACTTTTCCATTCGCCCATTCCATAGTATAAAATGGTTTATCCGGTTCCTTTTTTTTGCGTAGAAAATAGATCTGGCATTCCCCTTCTGCAATATTGGAAATATAGCTTCCGACACAATGCCCAAGTAGATCACCCTCTTTTCGGATCTCTTTCCAGTCATTTGGTACTTTTAAGAAATAATTTCCTTTTTTTATCTTATCCACTAAAAGGTTCTTCTCATCATTAAGGATCTGGTTCACCTTTCTTCTATCCCTCAGCATTTTTGCATGTTCCACTGTATGTCCCACTTTATTTTCATGAATCTGGTACTCTTTCATCGTCTTATCATGTGCCAGCTTCAGGCTTTTGGGAAATAATACATATTTGCTTTGCATTTCCCGTCCCAGTTCCTTCGACCATTCCATGTAGTCCATCCAGTCGTTGGCACAATTTCCAAATTCTCTAATCTGTTTTTCTATCAGCAATTCAAGGTTACTGTCTAATGTAAACCGTTCATTTTCGTAAGGACCTGAAATCTGTTTTAGCAGATAGTTCATGATTTTCTTTATTGGTGCATATTCCCTATATTCAATAAGGGTAGTGATCTTGGGGTCATATAAGAGCGTAAAATTGTAGGTCTCTTTCTCATTCAGATTTATGGTTTCTTTTTCCAACCAACGCATTACCGTCAGTCCTTTTAATCCCAAATTATACTTTTTCATCACTGCTATTTTTGTTTTTGATATATTTAGGGTCTTTCGCATATCCTTTGATTCTGAATCCGAAAGTAGTTTCTGACCACTATAAATCAGATCTCCAGCCAGACGATATAACCCCATTTTCACAAAGTATTCTAACTGTGGATATTCCAGGTACTCTAAGAGATAGCGTCTTACAGGAATCATTTCGTGCATATAATATCTGCCATATTGTTCAATTGCACAATATTGTATTTCCGTATCCTTGATCGTTTTCCTTAAATTCTTTAAGTATAAGCATCCAGGCATTTGACTTCGAAGCTCATGATCTCGTACCGTATAATTTAGATGATATGTATAATAAAAATACGGATTCAACGGCTTTAAATACCATCCTTTCCGGTCATCCCCTGCAGAATAGCGATAGACAAAATCTTTCACTTCACCGTTTTCAATTACTGAGCGGTAGAATTCTTGATAATGAAATGACATGGCCTCCGATTCTAAAATATGATAATCTTTGTAAAGCATAAAATGTCTGAGAATAATATGTCCATTGGGCTTTTCAATTTTCACAGCATATCCTGTATCAGAAATATAGCTGCTCTTCCCTTTTGCTTTAAAAGTCACCGGGCTTTTACAGATCGGACAGGTCCCCTTCCGATTATGCTTGAGTTTCTTTTGCTCCATCTCAAATTCTGCTTTACAATGGCTGCAGAAGCATTTTAAATACTTCTTCTTTTTATAATCATAAAATACATATCTGCTCCCATACATTGCCTCTTCCTCGGCCCATTTCAGAAATGCAGCCGTTGGAGGTTTTACCCCTTTAAACAGAAGATTTGTCTTCTCATTCATCCGCTTTCTTTTCTTTTTCTGTTTAGCATCCCGGATTTGTTTCTGTTTTTCATTTATGACCTGATACCAATGTTTCTCACTGTTCCCACAGCGAAAGAATCTTTTCACCAGTTGTTCTTCCCATACTGTACGGATTGCACTATTCCGGTTACGATCATTTATTAAAAGCATAAATTCCATGGATTGTTCCGTCCAGCTTCTATCTGTGACATCCTGGGTTATAAATGCACTTTTACTATGAAATATGCGGTAAACCGGAAAGAAATTATTCTCCATCAATTTATATCTGCTATAAAAGTTTAATACCAGGATCTTTTCGTCATGTATTACTTTCCGCTCTGGTTTTACTAAAAATTCAAAGCCGTGCATTTTCATAAATGTTTTATCCATAGTACCCGCCTTTAGTAACGGCAGATTTCCCAATTCTTTCTTTCTCACTACTTTTCCTCCTGATCATCTCTGTGCCCTTCATAATAATGTCCACATTCTTCTGTGAACTCCTGCAGCTTAATCTTTCCAGATCCCTCTATGGTCTCCGCTGGTTCTGTATCCTGATTGATAACCGGTCCCTGTCCATCGCTATCATAAATGCAGTCACATATTTTGCACCTCTTGAACCGATCATCAAAGATCCCAAAATATTCCTGCATACAGTAGATCACATGCCATGCCTGCTCTTTTGTAAGATCTGGAGCATTTTCTCTGCTAATCCTATCGGGATGCATTTTCCCTTGCAGAAATTCATAGAATTGCTGGATAAACCCTTCTTCACCATATGTTTCAATCAGTTTTTCTGCATATCCATATTTTCCAAAAACTCTTTCCCATCCTTTTTGCTTTTCATCTTTTACCGGAATCGCTTCTAAAGTAGCAGTTTGAAAATGGTATTTTCTCGCTATATTTCTCAGCTCTTCTTCCAATTTATCCTCCGGCACATCAATCAAGAGTACAAAGGCCGTAAGCTCCCGATCTATCCACGCACGTTCAAAGTCACTGGATAAATAAATCTCCGCTTCTTCCAGATTTTCAAACTCTTCCTCAGTTAATCCTTCCGGATAAAAAATCTGTGCATCTCGTATATATTTCTCATTTAGTACAATCATATATTTACTCATATGTCATCCTCCTCTAAAAAGAGCGTTAAAACCCAGACACGGATTTCAACGCCCTATTCTAATTTATTATGCTGCTTTCGAAATATTAACCGGAAGGACAAGGTAAAGGTATGTCTTTTCTTCATCCCGGACAATGCATGGAGCATTTGGCTTTGTCATATAAAGCGAGACCTTGTCCTCATCAATCACCTTCAACATGTCCAGCAAATATTTCGGATTAAATCCAATCAGCATTTTCTTTCCTTCTTTTGTGATCTCCAACCGCTCACTCATAGATCCGACAGCTGTTTCGACCTTTAATTCCATATCCGCTTCTCCGATATCCATTATGATCGGCTTATTGGTCTTCTCTTTTAAAAGAAGAGTTGCCCGGTCAATACATTCCTGAAAATCTTTTTTGGAAATTTCCATCATGATTTCATGATCTTTAGGAATCATCCCTTCAATATTAAAATAATCCCCATCGATCAGTCGGGATACCGCTATGGTTTCATCCAGATCAAAAAGGATATGGTCTTTTGTAAAATAGATTTCCACATCTAAGTCCGGATCATTTCCTATAATCTTGGAAATCTCTGTCAATGTCTTTCCCGGAACGATCACTTTCCTCTCCTTGTATTCTTCCTCCAGAGTCAGATTTCGGATAGAAACTCTATGTCCATCCAAAGAGATAATCCGCAGTTTATTCTTCGAAATTTCAAAAAGCTCTCCTGTCATCATTTTGTTGCTCTCATTATCTGAGATTGAAAAAATGGTCTGACGGATGGCTTCTTTTAAATCAAATTCTGAAAGAATAATGCTTTCATCCTTTTCTACCACCGGTATACGGCTGTACTCATCCCCAGACTTTACCGCAATATCAAATTTTACTTTCTTGCATTTGACGGTTGCCTGCCCTTCTTGCACATCAATTGAGACCTCGCCTGCAGGAAGTTTTCGGACCAATTCTGAAAAAATTTTTGCGTCTACCGCAATCGAACCTGTCTGTTCAACAGTTCCGCTAACCTCTGTTTTGATTCCTAATTCAAGATCATTCCCTGTCAAATAAATTGCGCTGTCTTCAGCTTCGATCAAAATACACTCTTGAATCTTCAAATTTGATTTTGCAGGAACCGCTTTTAATACAGTCTGTACACCCTTTGCTAAATCTGCCTTTTTACAATTAATTTTCATACATTTCTCCTTTTTGCTTAAAAAACATTACTCCATATTTTCTGGAATTTCATTTCCTATACATTTTTTCATATGCTTTTGTTATTTTCATAAAAACCCCTGAACGCAGCATATCCCACTTCCAGCCTGCATAATCCGGATATTCGTCTTTATCCACAGCTTCCACATATAGTTTCTTCATTTCTTTTTCTGTATAGAATCCTGAAATTTCCGGTTCATAACAGGCATATACCGCCTCCGCCTTTATAAAGTTCTTGTCTTTTGCCAGATATCTCTTTCTTCTCACTTTCCTAATATCACAAATGCTTCCATTTTATCTTGTCAATTCAGCACAGGAAGGGGTTCCAAATTGTTTTCTGTTACTTCTTGTACTTCACACTGCTTCTCATCCGGTTTTTCCGGTAACACAATTTTCTGGTCATGATCATAAAAAGAGGCATGGTAAGAAAAAATATCTTTCGGATCAAGCTGCGTTTCATTGGCTTCCCGCACTCTCTCTTCGATTTCTTGCTGGGATTGATTACCGGGATCCGGGATAATCGCCAGCTCGTGAACAGAAGCAGGTAAAATAAAGTAGTCGCATCCTAAAATTTGTCCAATCTTCTCAAATAGTTCCGTATGCATAATAGCTCCTGCTCCAAACTTTCTTGCGGGATTCGATAAAACATACATACAGTCTCCAGGCCCATTATCAGATTCTTCTAAAAGATTTGTTGCTATAAAAGGCTCCTCGGAATAATAGCTATTTATTTCCTTAACAAGCTCACTCATGCGCACCAATCCAAATCCACGCCTGTTTTCTGCCTGGATCGTATCTTCATAAAGCTGTTTTTCAGTAATCCTCCACATCTTTAAATGATTATGGGTAACTGGTATGCTTGCTATGCTATTCCCTTTCTGCTCTAAGATCACACGGTACATCGCTGTATATTTTCCGCACTGCGTATGTACATAATATTTTAGCTGCTGCTGATTCAGTTCCGGATCACACATCGAAAAAACAAGATTCTGTTTTATGGAATCATAATCCTCTAATACTGAAATAATGCTTTCATCTCCTCGGTCCAACAGGACTCTCAAAGCTGCGATTTCCTGCAAGATCTGTTCAAATGCCTCCCCCATTTCATATCGTTTCTCATAATCTTCCAAATAAATCCTCGGAGTAATAGTTTCTCCTTTTCGGAAGATCATAAGTCCCTGACAGATTCGATCGTTGTTTCTCAGAGTTTCTTCAATCACTACTGAAGCATCCACAAATGCGTCCGGGAGATATTCCTTAATATTTTCTTTGATGTAATCCATAAATTTTTTATCCATTTTCTTCTCCTTTCTTTCCTGCCAAATAGAAAAAGGACATCATAATACAAAACAGATTATGATGTCCCATTCTTCTATAAATATTGCGTTAAAAAGTGTGCTTTCGGTTTTTCCCGAAACAAAAGATTGCTGCAATCTATATATTGCATAAAATATGATTCACATTTACACTATCACATGATATAGTGTCAGTCAATATATTTCCGTACAACTTATTGTGTATTTTGTAATATCTATCAGGCAGCAGGCTCCGCTTCTGTTTCCAGCAGATTTTCTTCCAAGATGTCGGCAAGAAGCCTTCCATTATAGTTACCTGCAAAAATAATTTTTTTCTCTTTTCTTAACTGCAGATACTCCTCTTCTCTTTTTCTCTGACTTTCTTCCGTCCATAACTTATCCTGCTTTGACAAACGTTTTTGAATGACTCTTTGCCATCGTTTTAAAAACTGGTTAATCTCATCCATATTTTTCTCCTGCCGGTTATAATAAGTACTTTTTTGCCTCACCGTCCCGTTCGGTTCCACTTCCAACGTAAAATATGGCTGCATAGGATTCTCTTTTTTCCGCAAAAACAGAATATAGGTCTCCCTGTCTGCAATTCTTTGAAGATAAAGGTTGTTCACGTCTATGCAATGCTTCAGGCATTCGCCCTCTGCCAGGATATCTTCAATCCCATTTGGGACAAGGATTTCATAGACTTCTTTGTCGCTGCGATATTCATATTTTTTCCGGATACTACTACAAATCTGCTGAATCGTTGGAAAAGCTGTTTTCTTCTCTGAAATACGCTCTTGTAATTTTTTTCTCCGTAAGCATTGCGACGCCTCGTCATGTCTTTGAAAAAGTTTTCTTGCCCTGTATATAATCGCATCCTGCGTATCCCAGCCCAGACTGTCTGCCATCCTAAGATAGTCCATCCAGATACTTAAAACGTTCCCTATCTTTTCTCCATTTTCAGCTGACTGTCTGCTCAGATAATTTTTTATCTGCAATGCCGACATTCTTCCTTTTATAAAAGAAATACTTGCAGGGGACAATCCCTGTTCTATGTACCAGGAAATCAAATGATCATCTATCTGTTTTCCTGTCTCTTTTTCATACTGAAGCCATTCCAGACGCTTAATGGATTCCGCTTTCCTTAGTCTAAGCAGTTGTGCATGATCTATTCGAAGTTTCCCTAGCAGATCCGTTTTGCTGTTGTCCAACGTAACTTTCATTCCACTTATCACTTCTTTCGCAATTCCAATTAGGCCCGCTTTTGCCAGTTGTTCGAGAAACGGCATGTACTGATATGTTTCAAAATATTTTTCCGGGCAAAAACTTTTTTCTTTTTGAAAATACTCCTTAAAGCCAGTATGTTTCAAAAATGTTTTCGATAAAGATGGAAGCGTTTTTCCATATATGCGCCCATTCGGATATCCAATCAGATAAGAACAAAGAGAGCAGCCTCCTATGCGCAGCCGGCCTTTTTTCCATTTATATTCCCAATCATCTATGCCCCAATGATATTCTTCCATGGAAAAATCATTCCTATAAAAAAGACGGCGTCTTTCTACAAACAGTATTTCAGGCAGATTATCCTGAATTGGATATATTTTTTGAACAAGAAAAGCTCTTAGAACAAATTCCTGCCCACAGTTTTGTAACAGGTATACCTCATACTGATCAAGAATCTTTCCTCTTTTCCTATTTGATTTATACTGGATTTTCTTTCCGCAGCGACGGCATCTGGCCATTTTATTATACCTTGGCTTTATTACAGGTACTTCCCTTTCACAATAAGTACAATATCCTGTTTGTACGCTTTTTCCTGCATCATAAAAAATGTAATTTTTATCTGCTCCAACTTTCTCAACCCATTTTCTCCAGTCACCTGGAAGAGCCGGCACGAGTTCCATTTTTTTATTAATCTGTGCTGATAGCTTCTCTTTTTTGCGCTGCCTTGCTATTCTCCGGTTTTTTTCCTGGAAATATACAATACTATCCCAAATATCTTTGTCACACCAGAGGTCACAGTTTCTAAAGACGTAATCCTGAACCCGCTTCTGATCCTCTTTATATGCATATATATTTTCATATTTCTCTACACAACTTGTTCTTTCAGGGAATGGCAGATTATACAGGAGTACATGTTTCCACTTGTGATTTCTGCAGTCATAAACCAAATCTCTTTGATTCTCGTAGTCAAAAAAAATATCATAGAAGGACATATAGTTCCCATCGTTCAACTCCCCTGATAAAAATAGTGATATTTTCAGAATTCCATTTTCTATACAGGAACGGTAAAAAATATAATTTAGTGGATCATAATCAAATCTCGTATTGCTGGACTTTTTCCCTATTTTTTTAGCTGCTGCGAGTATTTTTTCTGTCGGTTCTAATGCTCTGATTTTAAGCAATTTATCTTTGTAATTCATATTTTCTCCCTACTTTATCAAAATAGGCCACGGGATGTTCCTATTCTTAAACATATCCTGTGGCCTATAATCTGTTTTATTCCATTACTCTGTTGCCATTTACATCATACCAGATATTCGGATGAAAATTGATTCCGTCAATAATAAAAACAGCACCTTGTTCAATTTCTTCCGAATCTGCCTTTTCTTTTGCGATCACCAAAATATCTCCCTGTTGCCGGCCGCTTATGATCGGTCTTTTTCCACGTACAACAGCATACCCATTATGTCCTTTCCCTTTTTCTGCGATGACTACACTGCTCCAATTGCGTCCCGGCTTCTTTATCATATATTTTAGTCCTTCATAAAGAAGCTGGACAAGTTCCAATTTTCTTTTCAAGAAAAGTTCCGTACACGCAATTTTACTGTCCACTGCGTCTTCATCCAAATCGCCTTTCGCCTCTACAAGATAATATTCTGATGACTCCCAGCTGGGATAATAAACAAGACAATCCAAGGGGTTTTCCGCACAATGAAAGCCCCTTTCATGGCACCTTGCCTTATCCGTACAATTCCACTGGTTCTCAAAATACTGATATCCCCTGCATATCAAACCTCTTCGGAACCCTTTATATGCCAACATACTCTTATTCCTCTTTCCTATCGGTCGATGCTTCTCTATCTTTCTCTTCATTTTGCTTGCCAAGATCAAACAATGAAATCTGTCCATCAGATTCCTTTTTTTCGATAGGCGCAACCTTTCTTTCCTGCATATTCTTTATGCGCTTAGCAGCCTGTTTTCTTCGTTCTCTCTCTGCTTTTTCCCACTCTTCTTTTCTTTTTTGCTCAGCTTCTTTATCATCTAACAGATAATATTCTTCCGCCCAGCGAAATACCTTTTCTTCCTCATAAACCCTAACCGTTCCTTGAAGTTCCTGATCGTGCCTAGACTTATTTGCAGCTTGCATCTCTTTTTTAATGGAGTCTTTCTCTTCCTCATATGCCTGTTTTAAGATATAGTTTAAGCACTTCTCTAAAGATTTATGGCTTTGGAGTATTTTTTCCTCCAGCCCTTTTTCTTCCAGATGCGTCATCAAATAGCGACCAATTATAATAAGGGCCGTGTTTCCTGCCAGCTGATACTGCTCCTCTGTAAGCTTTTCTGTTGCCGAAGAAAAATCCTTTTCTTCCAACGGAATCTCTGCCAGACGAACCCTTGTCCCATTTATAAAGTCTTTCAAATCTTCTTCCGGAATCAGCCATTGGTCAGCCAATTCTTTGAGACGTTCAATTTCTCCGTGATCTCGGAAATTTTGAGCAAGCAGATTTAATTCCGCAGTATTGTTTACAAATTGTTCTATCATCTTTCTTCTCCTGTCTACTCAGCATGAAGTTCTATTTTTGCATCCTTCATGCAGCTTTCTTTTTTTCATCAGCTTTTTCACGAGTTTCCTTATCTGCCAATTCTATAATGCTCATCAGTTCGATCAAAAACTGCCGGCACCAATCGCTATTTTCATATTTTTTCCCGATCTTCCCGGCATCTTCAATCACTCTTTCCCATCCTTTATCATCCTTTGGGACATTCTCATAATATTTCTTAAAAAAAGCATAGATTTCATGCATCGCTTTATCCATGTCTACATGAATCGTGGTATTCAAATTAGAGATCAGCGTAATCACAAGTTTATAGACCGCCTTATCGGTCTTTTCATAAACTTCATATTTTTTTAGCAGATCTTTAATTCCCATCATGGATTTTCCAAGATACAATGCATAGAAATCTCTGGTGATCTGTGCAATCAATTTTCTTTCTATCAATTTTTGCTCCTTTCTATTAAGCAGTTAAATCCAATTCCAGTTGTCCTTCGATTTGCTTTTCCTTTTTCTCGCTTCCATAAAGCCACCATTTATAGATGTCCTCAGGTGTCTTCCACGCCTCTCCTGCAAAATCAGTCTTATTTATATCCCGTTCTTTCAGTAATTGCTCAAACGCCCTTAAATAAGCCCTGCGATATGCAGGATAAAGAGAGAGTTCCCATTTGCGTTGTCTGATAGAAGCAAGTGGGCAGCCAATACAGCCTAATCTCCGGAACCCCTTATCATAAAGCACACAGTACTTTTTTATATAGCGATGAATGAAATACCAAACCTCATCTTCGCTCCAGTCAATAATTGGATTCAATGCATACTTGCCTTTTAGCTGGCACGACTCGATCATTCTGCGACTCTCATCATTATCGTTGTTCAAAAAAATAATCTTAGGTTCTTTCGGGCCCAGAACTTCCGCTAATCCTCTGTTTCTCCTGCTTTTGCTTTCCTGCCATCTGACGCCAGTAATCACAAAGCGGCCTTGTCCGCCTCTTTCCTTCAGTTCTGAACAACAGTACCGCACTTTTCTCGTAGGTGGATACTTCTTTTGCGGGATCAATCTCCACATACTGATTCTTGGAGGAACCATGATTACTTCCGGATATTCCTTCCGGATAAAATGAACCAGTTCCGGTGGATCCACGGTTGTAATATTGTAATAGGCCTGGAATTTTACCCCGGCCATCTTTGCAAGCGCATAGATAACCTGGCTGTCCTTTCCTCCACTGAAGCATAGATAATACCCTTCCGGGCTCATCTGTAATGCTTTTACTTCAAATGTCTGCATCGCATAAATTGATCGCTTAATTTTAGTTTCAATGTCAATAAAAAGTGTATATTGCTCCATTTCTTCCCCGTTCCTTTTTTATTTTGCTGGAACGGAAAAGCCATTCTTACCGGTGTGTCTTTTTACGCTGCCTGACCTTCACTTCCTCTGAGCATTTTCAAGATCGCAGTACGCAATTACTGCTTTCTCTAAGCAGCAACCCAGATTATCTGGGATATGAAAAAATAGAACAATACTAATGGTCGATAGAAATCGAGCCAAAAGAGATGATCCGGATCTCCAGAATTTGAACATTGGAAATTTTCCGGTATGGCCTCTGTCGGTTATAATCTTCTACCCAATCTTTCATGAGCAGTTCGATTTCTATGTCGATTTCTTCATGATCCTGAAGAAATACATATTTTTTAGCATTCTTATGATTTCCCCTTATGGTTGTATAGGAATAGGAAATCTCAAATAGAGGGATTACGATATTCGAGGACAGCATCTGTAACGGATGCATTTTCTTTAGCATCTCTCTATACTTTGCTGTCTCCGGAATCGTGCCGCCGATTGCAGCCTCCCTGAAATTCATAAAATCTGCTATTTTGTGTAAATGCACATATATCTTCCTCCTTATGCTGTTTTTCTTTTCTTTGTTTCACCAAGCCAGGCTTTTGCTGTTGCGACCTCACAATCCATTGCCTCAGCAATCCTTTCCCAGGTATACCCTTCTTTTCGCATACAGCTAATGATCTGTGCCCTGTCTCCCCTTGACAGCTTTATGTCCTGCCTCTGAAGTTTTTTCTTCAGAAACCTTTTACAAACAGGGTGGCTAGGTCCGTATTCATACATGAACTTTGCTTCTGTCGCATTTAATCCGCAGAAGATTGCAATCAAAAGCTGATAATAACCTGCTATCAGATCCTTCTGCATATTTTTCTCCTCCAATCAACAGAAAACTCTGCTGTTCTTAATCATCCTCTTGAAACAAGCTTCTTTCTTCCTCCTTTCCGTATGCTGAAACAAAAAAAGACACCAAAATCCATTTGCTGAATTTTGATGTCATTTTTACTTTTTATCCTGTCAAAAAATCGCTCTCCAAGTTTGTCCTGGAGATCAAAGCAAACTGTATTTATGGTTAAATACACAAAATACAAATCTTCATTTACACACTAACACAAGATATAGTGTATTGTCAATAAAGGATTTGATTTTAAGCCATAATTTCTCTCCCTTTGTGTCACTCTCCACTTTTCCTTTTTTACATTTCAAAATAGTCTGTAAGATCCATTTGAACACCGCTTTCTGCCTCTCTTGTGCATACTCTATTTAGTTCTTCCGTACCCAATCTTTTTCTTAAAAACTCCTGTTCTCTTGGATCGAGTGCCTGCAGTCCGTATTGCGCCGCTTTTTCTTCCAATTTTATGATCTTTGTCTGTTCCCGCTTCTCTTTCTCCTCTTTTTTCTTCTGCTTCTTAGCACTTACCAAATCAGAAGCATGAACTACATGGATACCTTTTTGAATATCTTGAAGATCCTGTTCTAAATCCCTGCCTTCTGATCTTCCTTCCCGGATATTTAAAATTTCAATTCTAAGATCCGGGTCATATATATGCAGCATAGAATATTGGTTCCACCATTCTTTCCAGTAGATTTCATTAGCAGCAATGTTCCGCAGTGCTGCACAAATATCCAGCGATACGGAGTGATCCCAAAATCGTTTTCCTTTGATGATTGATATGATTGGCTCCCCTGCAAAAAATGTATCATCCTTACGGACTGTAGATACTTTCAAATCATAAAAGAGGTTTCCTTTTTTCTTTGTCAGGTTCCGCCCACGTAATGGGCAGAATTCGCCTCCTGTACAGGTTTTTGCACACATCAAAGGCCGATACTTAAAGTACCACTCCATTTTTCGTTCATCAAAGAACATATGATGCTGGCACACATTCTCAGAATGTGTTTCAAAAAACTTCTTTAGGAGCCTGTCCTTATCTGATTTCTGTAATTTCTGTAACCTTTCTATGCTCATGTCATATACATATCCATAGGTCATACGACATCTGCAGAAATGAAAAGATCGTGTTCCTTCCTTGTTTTCTAAAAGAGGATGATTTCTTTTACATGAAATAGCGCCAAACGGACACAAAACCACTGGATTATCATTTTCAAAGCACCAATCAATTCCCATGTATCCCAGGTCATTTAGGCAATGTTTCCCTTTGACGTACAGGCCGCATCCCGTCTGATAGTTTTTCTCCTGTATATAATCAGAACGATATTGAAAACCACCATATACATTTTCCAAAGTTACCGGATAGACCGCTGGAATTTTAACATACTGAGGATAATGATGGACATGATACCCTTCACGCAAAAGATGTTTCGTTAAGAGATTATAACTCTGTTCCATTTTTCCGCTTCCTTTCCATATAATTTGCTTTTTATTTACGAGTATCACAAAATGTACCCACTAAATTTCTGCATACAAAAAAGGGAAACCTACTTGTTTCCCCAAAGTTTATGATTTCTATATTATTTTTTACCTGTCCTACCAGGCTGACACCAAACCCCCCTTATAGAAGTCTTAGAATGCCATTTTACACTCATTGATGTAGAAAATGTGATTCACAGTGATCAGGATGAGCATATCTTATTCGGCTCTTTTCAATTTTCTTCTCATTGATTCCACTGGAAAGCGAAATTCTTCTAATTTCTGCCTCCGTTTTCCATTGTGACATTATATGCAACCATCAATTTCACATTGAACATTTTGATGTGCATATTTCCTCATTCAATAATTTGAGCGCCATCTATCATCTTATACCATGGCCGCATTTGCATCCCTGAAAAATTACGGTTCGCAAATCGATATAAAAACTGTCCCATATTGTATGCTGCATGTTCATTGATTTCTTTTATGGTTCTTCTTTCCCAGACTTCTTTACATTCATCATAGTAATTTTGTTTTCTTTCATCATCTTCTGCCTTTATGGGTCGTATTATTTTTTCTTCAAAATTTATTTCAAATCTCATCACTGTAAAATCAATTAAGACCCTTTTACAGTCTTTCAAATTTTTTATTTCCATGAAATTCATAAAAGAAATTCTCCTTTTCTCACCTTATTAATTATTTGTAATATCTTATTTAGGATATCTTTATCCTTAAATAAACCGCATAGCATGGAGCAGGGAGACAAAACCAGCTTCCCACGGTCCAAAGTCCTGGATGACTACCTTTTCTATTTTTCAGCTGAAGGCAGCCCCTCTAAATGGAAGATAGCATTCCAATC
>ERZ1643251.2994-NODE-2994-length-16301-cov-4.607103_pt1 | contig 16301 bp, 12 predicted proteins | sample MGYA00579261_ERZ1643251 | MGnify/ENA primary metagenome ERZ1643251 (study PRJEB29033, sample SAMEA4952267) | chicken gut metagenome | biome: Broiler Chicken; feature: Gastrointestinal Tract; material: Caecum | place: Ireland | collected 2018 | study: Broiler...
CGCCTACATCCAGACCCTTTCGTTGCTTCCCGGCGACAGTCTGATCATCAGCGGGGACTACCAGCGCTACTTCGAATATGAGGGGGTGCGCTATTCCCACCTGATCGATCTGACCACCGGTTTTCCGGCTCGGTATTGCAGCAGCACGGCCATTCTGGCGCCGGCCGACAGCGGCGGTCTGGCCGACGCTCTCTCCACCGCGCTCTTCTGCCTGCCGGAGGAAACCGGCCGCACCCTCCTGCCGGATGGCTACCAAGCCCTGTGGATGTACCCGGACGGGTCCACCACCCAGACCGATGGCTGGCCCGGCCAAGCCACCACCTGAAAAAAGGACCACCCCAAGGGGTGGTCCTTTTGCTTAGGCGTCCTTGCTCAGCAGGATGCGGTCATTGTCCAGCTGGTGGCCCACATTCTGGGCAAACCGTTCCAGCAGCTCCGGCACCGTCATGCGGGTGCGCTCTTCCCCGCCCACATCCAGCACAATGCGGCCGTGGTCCATCATCAGGGTACGGTTGCCCAGCGTCAGGGCATCGTGCATGTTGTGGGTGATCATCAGACAGGTGATGTGATGCTCGGCCACAATCTTTTTGGTCAGTTCCAGCACTTTGTCGGCGGTGGCGGGGTCCAGCGCCGCCGTGTGTTCATCCAGCAACAGCAGCTTGGGGGTGACCATGGTGGCCATCAGCAGCGTCAACGCCTGGCGCTGCCCGCCCGAAAGCAGCCCCACCGGCTGTTTCATCCGGTCTTCCAGCCCCAGGCCCAGGGAGGAAAGTTTTTCGGCAAAAAGGACCCGGTCCGCCTTGCTGATGCGGGAGAAAGGTGAGGTATGCCCCGAGGCACGCAGGAAGGCCAGGGCCAGGTTTTCCTCAATGGTCATGTGGGGCGCGGTCCCCTTGAGCGGGTCCTGGAACATCCGCCCGATGACCTTGGAACGACGATAGTCCGGCAACAGGGTGATGTCTTTGCCATCCAGTGTGATAGTGCCGGTATCGGCGATGAATTCCCCGGCGATGGCATTGAACAGGGTGGATTTTCCGGCGCCGTTGGAGCCCACAATGGTGGCAAAGTCCCCCGGTTCCAGATGCAAGTCCACATTTTGCAGCGCCACCTTCTCGTTGACGGTGCCGGGGTTGAAGGTCTTGCTGAGATGTTTCAGATCAAGCACGGGAAGCACCTTCTTTCTCGGCATGGGCGCGGCGGTGCCGGAAGGCAGCCCGCGCCTGCAGGGCGGGGGCCGCAATGGCCAGCGCCACGATGACGGCGGAAATCAGTTTGAGGCATTCCGACGGAACGTTGGCCCGCAGGGCGATGGCAATGATGAAACGGTAAATCACACTGCCTGCCACGGCGGCCACCGCCTTGGTCCACAGCCCGCCCCGGCCGAAGAGGGTCTCGCCGATAATCAGCGAAGCCAGACCGATGACCACCATGCCGGTGCCCAGGTTGATATCGGCGGATTTCTGGTACTGGGCCAGCACCGCACCGGACAGCGCGGTCATGGCGTTGGCGATGCACAGCCCCACTGTGATGGTGAAGGTGGTATTGATGGAAGAGGCCCGCACCATGTCGGGGTTGTCACCGGTGGCTCGGATGGAAAGTCCCAACCGCGTTCCCAGAAAGAGGATGAGCAGAGCGCAGACCACAAGGGTGATCAGCGCGGCGACGATCAGCTTGTAGGGGGCGTTTTCTCCCAGCAGGCTCTGGGCTGCGGTGAATACCGTCTGGGTTTTGAGCATGGGCACGTTGGAGGAGAACCCCATCACCGCCAGGTTGACGGTGTACAGACCGGTATTGGTGATGATGCCGGCCAGAATGGAGGGAACCGCCAGACGCGTCTGCAAAAAGGCGGTGACAAATCCCGCGGCGGCACCGGACAGCATGGCCAGCGGCAACCCCAGGAAGGGATGCCCGGCCACAGCGGCGGTGGCGGACACCGCACAGCCCAATGTGAAGGCTCCGTCGGTGGTCATATCGGCGATGTTGAGCACCCGGAAGCTCAGGAACAGCGCCATGGCAACCAGCGCATAGATACAGCCAAGTTCCAGTGCACTCAGCACGGTGGCAACGGTAAACATGGGACAAAACGCTCCTTTATAACTTTTTTCAACACAAAAGAGAAAAGGACGTGGAGAGCGTCCTTTCCTCCGGATGGGAAACTTATTCGGCTTCGGTGGTCACTTCCACCACCTGGCCCGCCAGATCCTGGAAGGCACTGTAGTCAATGCCCAGGGCAGCGGCGGTCTCGGTGTTGACGGTGATAATGCCGCCGTCCATCACGTGGTATTCCGGCACGGTACCGGTTTCCAGCACATCCAGCGCCATGTCGGCGGTGTAGGTTCCCAGATCGGTGTAGTTGACGCCGCAGGTGGCAAAGGCGCCCGACTTCACAAAGCTGTCAGCCCCCGTGTAGAAGGGGATGCCGCCGTCGGTCAGCGTCTCGGACACCGCAGCAGCCGCGCCCATGACCACGTTGTCGGTGGGGGTAAAGACCGCGTCCACCTGCCCCACCAGGCTGGCGGCGGCTGTCATGATCTCGTCGTTGGTGTTGCCGGTCTTTTCAATGTAGGCGATGCCCTTGGAGTCCAGGTATTCCTTGGCCTGGGCGATGGGGGTGGCGGAGTTGGCCTCCGAGTTGGAGTAGAGCAGCCCCACCGTCTTGACGTCAGGCTGGACAGCCAGCATCATATCCAGGATGGACTGGGTGTTCAACGCATCGGAGGTGCCGGTCACGTAGTCGATGCCGGTCAGGTCCACCGAGTCGGGGTCCGAAATCGCCGCGTAAATCACCGGGGTCTTGGTGGATTCGCAGGCGGTGGTCATGCACTGGGCCGCCAGCGTGGCGATGGGAATCACGGCGTCATATCCGTCGGAAACCACCTGGGTGCCGATCTGGTTCAGGGTGGTGGCATCGTTCTGGCCGTTGAAATCCTTGTACTCGATGGTAATCCCCTGCTCGGCCGCCTTGGCGTCCAGTTCTGCCTCGATGGCAGTGCGGATCTCGTCCAGGCTGGCGTGGTCCATCTGCTGGACAATGGCAACCCTGTATTCCTTTGCGCCGGTGGTTTCGGCGGTGGCCGAAACGGTCGAGGAAGCCCCGGAAGAGGCGGAGGTGGTATCGGCAGTAGCACCGCAGGCGGACAGGCTGGTCAGCAGAGCGGCGGCGGACAGAACAGCGACAAACTTTTTCATGGTAGAGACTCCTGTTCAATGTGATTGTGGATGGACGTCATACAGGAAAAAGTCGCCATCGCTCTTTCAGCAGGATTGTTTTCATGGTGTACCTCCCGGTCTGGCTGTACAAAAGCAAAACTGCCCTTGCACAGAAGAATACCTTCCGTGCAAGGGCAGATCAAAATCTGTGGTGCCACCTTGCTTGCCGGGTACACTGTACCACGGCCACTCTGTAGGGAACCAACATTCCCCTGCTCTGTAACGGGAGCGCCCGTCAACGGATACTCAGGTCCAGCCCTTTCCCCGTGCCCTCCGCGAACCATTGTGCTGCACCGCTCTGCATCCCCTTCCCAGCACCGGGGACTCTCTGTGGCTGCGCTTGCAGTTTTACTTTCGCTTCATTGGTTTGAAGCATTTATACCACAACACCGCGGGTTTGTCAACGCCTTTGGGCAAAAAAGTTTACAGACCTTCATCCACTTCCGCATTTTCCGGCGTGGATTCGTCAATTTTGTTGTCAGGATCCAGAATCAGCAATTTCTGGGCCACCTGGGTCACATCCTGGTCTTCCGCCTGCAGCAGAGAGTCCCCCTCGGTAAAGGGGCAGTCCTCGCCGTCCAGCAGCAACATCAGGTCCTTGCCGGGGGTGACATACTCACCCAGCCGGCTACCGAGGCCGTCCCCGTTCCAGAGGGTATCGGTATCCTCCGGCGTAAAGGTGGCATCATAGCCCCACTTGCCGTACACCACACCGATGGAGCAGAGGGCTTCGTCCTCGCCCAGAGCATCCTGCAGCTGCTGCGCCAGGCTGTCCTGGGTCTGCAGGGCCCCGTTGCCATCCACAAAGGCCAGCACCCGGGCATCGGGGTAGGCCTCCAGCACCCGCTGCAGGTCTTCGGCCACCAGGGCATCCCCGCTGGTTTCCAGCGTACCCTGTACCCCCTGGTACAGACGCAGGGCCATATCGTAGGCATCCCCCAGGTAGGTTTCCATCTGTTCGGGATACTGTTCCATGGCCTGGCGGAACCAATACAGGATCGTACGGCTGTTGCCGCCGCCCATGGCCTCCACCGCCGTGCTCAGTTCCTCGTCGGGTATATTGTAGCTGTTCTGCACCAGCACCGCCACCGCATATCCCACGGCCGCACCGGTCTTGTCCGTACCGGTGCCGGCCGCATGGAGCCGGCCGGGATAGCGGGCATACATCTGCTGCCAGAGGGCGGACGCCGCCTCCCGCTGGTCCGACGGCAGCGTGCTCAGATACCGGCTCAGCGAGAGGGTGTCGCCGGTCTGCAGGTAATCATCCAACAGTACGCCGGCCGCCGCTCCTCCCGGCACAGCCACCACCTGAACGCCCTGGGCAGTCAGGTAGTCCACCAGTGTGTTCTGTACATCCATATCCCGGCTGCCGCCCAGCTGTGCCAGGAAGAGCCGGTAATCCGCACTGTTGCCGAAGTCCGAATCACTGAGGGGGTACGCCAGATCCACCGTATGCAGATTCTGGCGGATATAACTTTCCTCCGGATCGGTTTCCCGATCCCAGGCAGAGGTTGCTTCCCCGGAGGAGTCCGCCGTTTCCGCCGTGGCCTTCTCCGCCTCGGCAGCGGCGGTTTCCGGCGTGGCGGCAATGACTTCCTCAGCCGTTTTGTCGTTATACAGGAAATCCTGCAGGGCCTTGATGTTGACCGCCCAGTCCGGGTCATACATCAGCCGGTCGTCCATGCCGGTGCGTACCCCGTAGGTTCCCTGCAACGGCATGGAGAGCTGTTCCACGTCGGCGCCCAGGAAGCCCGGCAGCTGCACCAGCAGCGCGGCGATTTCCGACTTGGTGAAGTTGGTCTGCACCAGCGGCAGGACCGTGTTGAGCAGATTGTCCAGTTCCACCACACTGGCATTCTTCACCTGGTCCAGCACCGCCTGGATGACAGTGCGCTGGCGCTCGATGCGCTTCCAGTCGTTGTCGATCTTGCGCAGACGGGCATACTGCAGCGCCGTATAGCCGTCGAAATGGTTGAGGCCGGGCTCCACCTTGTTGACAATGAGCATCGAGTTGGAGGGCACTTCCCAGTTGAGGGCCTTGGCCTCCAGGTCGGTGATGTTGATGTCCACACCGCCCACGGCATCCACAATCTGCACAAAGGAGTTGAAGTTGACCCGGACATAGTGGTCCACCTGCACGTTGAAGCAGTCTTCCACCGTGTCCATGGTCAGCTTGGCACCGCCGTAGCGGAAGGTATGGGTGATCCAGTCATACTCCCCTTCGTACCCGTCCAGCAGGATGGGCACACCGGTGCCGCGCTCGATGGAGACCAGCCGAATCACATGGTCCTTGATGTCCAGCGAAACCAGAATCATCGAGTCGGCCCGGGCATCGTCGCTGAACTCGGTGGTGTCCTCGGTGCCGTCCAGCTGATTCAGGTGGGTGAATGCATCGGCGTCGTTGACGGCCTCGGTGCGTTCGTCGGTGCCGATGAGCAGGATGTTGAGCACGTCCTCATCGGCAAAGGGGCTGCCTTCCGGCATCTCCATCTCGTCACTGTTATGTACCAGACCGGTTCCATCCAGGTCCTGGTCCTCGCTGGCGTCGATGGTGCCCATCTGGCTGACACTGCCGTCGTTGTAGCGCAGCAGGTCCAGCTTGCCGTTCACATACAATGCCCCGGCGCCGGCCAGCACGATGACGACCGCCGCCACCCCCAGCAGTATTTTTCCCCAGCGGGGCAGCTTTTTGCGGGCAGAGGTTTCCTCCTGCGCGGTGTTTGGTTTTTCCTCAGTCTTGTTCATTGCTTTTTTCCTTTTTGTTGCAGACGATACAGTATCCGACGTCCGTCACAGACATAAACAAAAAATGCCATGCCGGCAAACAGCGTCAGGCCCAGGTCCCGCCAGGTAAACCAGCCGTGCTGGATGCTGTGGGTACGCAGGACCGCAAACCAGAGCAGCGGCAGCACCGCAGCCAGTGCCAGCGGTGCGGTACGGCGTAAAGCGGCACCGCTGCGCACACTGCCCACAAAGAGTATCACCGCCAGCAGGCAGAGCACCAGCAGCGGCCAGAACAGTCCCCTGCTTTGCAGTGTGTCATAGACAAAGGCCAGAATGTTGCCCCAGGTCAGTTCCATCCCATGCCAGGTATCGGCGGCGGTGCGCACCTCCGCCTGATGCAATGCATCGGCCAGGATGTTCTGCCCGGTGACCAGGCTGGCTAGCACCCATTTGCAGGCCCAACACAGGCCGTAGCCCACGCCCCAGCTCAGGCATCCGCCCACCGCCAGCGCGCACTGTCGCCCACCGCCCCGCAGCCGTTGCTGGGGTTGCAGCAGCCAGCAGGTCAGCGGCAGGCCCAGGGTCAGAACCGGGGTCACCAGCAAATCACAGAAGGAAGTGGCCACCCCCAGCGCCACCAATCCCAGACAGAGGGTGTCGCTGCGGCGGGGTTTCGCCAGCACCCAGACGCAGCCCGCGTAGGCGATGGCGAAACAGGTGAAATACTGCACCTGATGGGGCACCCAGAATACCGTGACCAGCATCTGGCTGAGGGCAAACCATACCGCCGCGTGAATCCCACAGCGGCGGCGCAGCAGCCAGAGGGTAACAGCCAGCAGGGCGAACAGCACCCCATACTGCACCACCCGCACCCCGGCATAGGGGATAACACACAGCAACGGGCGCAGCCAGATGAGATATCCATGCCAGTACCGGGCGTAGGAGAAGGGCTCCAGCCCGGCCTGGGCGCCGGTGAGACCCGCGTCCCGGGCATCCAGATAGGTTTCCAGGTCATCGCCCAGCGTCTCGAAGTTATCCACATTGTAGGCGGTGTTGGTCATCATGGCGGTGAGCGGGTCCTGCTCATCGGCCGAGGCCGCCTCCATCAGCATGAGGGTATCGGTGTAGTTGTCCATCTGGAACAACTTGAACCCGAAAAAGGCAGGATACAGTCCCTCCTGCTGGATGGTCCGGGCCGAGTCCCGCAGATGGGCGCGCACCGGACCGCCGGGCAGCGCATAGGCGCCCCACAGCAGCAAAAACAGCGCCGCCAAGGTAACCGCAAAGACTCCCAGCGCACGCAGCGCAAAGGGCAACTTCCGGTTTTGTGGCGTCGGCATGGCTCCACCCCGCTTTCCTAGCAATACTGATTTATTATACGGCAAAAGGCCACGGGTTTCAACCGTGGCCCTGTGAAATTTTGTCGCAATTTGTCCCTTACTCAGACCAGGTCCGTCTGACGGGAAACCGACAGCACAATCCCCATCTCCCCCAACAGCATCATCAGGCTGGTGCCGCCCGAGGAGAAAAAGGGCAGGCTGATGCCGGTGTTGGGGATGGTGTTGGTGACCACCGCAATATTCAGCACGGCCTGCAGCACCACCTGGACCACAAAGCCCACCACCAGCAGCGCCCCAAACTTATCCCGGGCACGCACGGCGATGGAAATTCCCCGCAGCAGCAACAGCAAAAACAGCAGCACCACCAGCGCCGCCCCCAGAAACCCCAGTTCCTCGCAGAGGATGGAAAAGATGAAGTCGTTCTGCGGTTCCGGCACATAGAGGTACTTCTGGCGGCTGTTGCCCAGCCCCAGCCCTGCCAACCCGCCCGAGGCAATGGCATACAGGCTCTGGATGGTCTGGTGCCCCTCCCCCAGCGGGTCGGCGAAGGGATCCCGCCAGGATACCAGGCGGTCGGTGGCGTAGGGCACCAGCTCGGGCAGGGCAATGACAGCCGCCGCGATGGCGCCCAGGCCCAGTCCACCCGCGATGCCAAACCATTTGAGTCCGGTACCGCCCACAAACATGAGCACCGCCCCGATGGAAAGGATGAGCAAGGTACCGGACAGATGCGGCTCCAGCAGCATGAGCACCGCCACCGTGCCCAGGATCACCCCAAAGGGCAGTACCCCCGTGGCAAAGGTCTGCATCCGGTCGTGATTGAGCGAGATGATGTGGGAAAAAACCAGCACCACGGCAAACTTGGCGATCTCACTGGGCTGCAGGGTGCCCAGCCCCGGCAGCACGATCCACCGCTTGCAGCCGTTGTACTCCGGCATGAAGAGCACCACCACCAGCAGGACCATCGATACGCCCAGAATGGGCCAGGCCAGCTTATGCCAGATGTGATAGTCCACCAGACTGGCGGCATACATGGCCACCACCCCCAGCGCGGCAAACAGCAACTGGGGCCGGATGTAGGTGTAGGCATCCCCGCGGCGGTAGAGCGCCACGGCATACCCGGCCGAGAACAGCATAATCAGCCCGTAACAGAGCAGGGCCAGCAGGATGGCCAGAAACGGGACATCCAGGGCCGGACAGTTGGCCAGCCGGGTGCGCAGACGTTGCAGACAGGACGACATAGAAAAATCCCCCCGCGTATAGTCTACGCAGGGGGACAAAAGGCTATGCAAAAAGGTTGCCGGCAAACCGGACGGTCCGGTTCAGCAAGCCGCCTTACTCCCGCTTCAGGTCGCGGCCCATCAGGGAGGCCAGGGCATTGCTGGCAGCCAGACGTCCGCCCAGAATGGCGTCCACACTCTGCACAATGGGCATGTCCACCTTGTACTTCTTGGCCAGACGGCAGGCGGCGGGCAGGGCATTGATCCCTTCCACCACCTGCCCCACCTCGGTTTTGGCTTCCTCGACGGTCTTGCCGTGGCCCAGCAGCATGCCGGCGTGCAGGTTCCGGCTGTGCATACTGGTGCAGGTGACGATCAGATCCCCCATACCCGACAGACCGGAGAAGGTTTCGGGTTTACAGCCCATGGCCGCACCCAGCCGGGCCAGCTCGGCATTGCCGCGGGTGATCAGGGCGGCTTTGGCGTTATCGCCGTAGCCCAGCCCCAGGGCGATGCCCACCGCCAGGGCGATGACGTTTTTCACCGCACCGCCCAGCTCGGTACCGCGGCGGTCATCATTGGTGTACACACGGAAGGTGGGGGTGGAAAAGGCTTTCTGCACCGCCTTGGCGGCCTCCTCCTGCTGGCTGGCCGCCACAATCAGGGTGGGCATGTCCCGGGCCACTTCCTCCGCGTGGGTGGGGCCGGACAAAGCCACCACCCGGGCGGTGTGCTTCTGCTTGGCCAGCTCATCCTCAATGATCTCGCTCATGGTCATCAGCGTCTTATCCTCAATACCCTTGGCCACATCCACGATCAGCTGGCCTTCCGGGATATAGGGGGCCGCCTTTTTGGCCGTGGAACGCACAAAGGGGGACGGAACCGCAAAGAGCAGAATGTCCTTGCCGGTGCAGGCTTCCTCTATGTCCGCCGTGTAATGCATCGAGGAAGGCAGTTCCATGCCGGGCAGGTTGGGATGGCGGTGGGTGGTGCTGAGGGATTTGAGCTCGGTCGGGATGGCGCTCCACACCGTCACATCCCGCCCGTTGACCGCCAGCAGCCGTGCCAGGGCAATGCCCCAGGTTCCGGCGCCGAAAACTGCGATTTTGATCATAGTTCTTCTCCTTACCAAAGTTTGTAAGCCGTTCCCGTTACCGCTGCCACAAGCGGGACAGCAGCGAATGGGTTGCCTGACGCCGCGGGGCAGGCTCTATGTCCAGATAGACCCGCTCATAGCAATTGACGATGCGGGTACTGCCGTAGGACTGTTCCCGCGGAATGTTGGCGCCATAGCTCATATGTACATGGCCGTGCAGCATCAGTTTGGGGTGATACCGGTCCAGCACATCCCGGAATACCGTAAAACCGCGGTGGGCCAGGTCACTCATATCCCCGTAACCGTGCAGCGGCGCATGGGTGACCAGCACATCCAGGCCGTGGTGCCGGTCGATCTTGCCCCGCAGCCGGTTGACCCGCTTTTTCATTTCTGCCTCGGTGAACTGCCAGGCACCGGTGCGGTACCGGCAGGCCCCGCCCAGGCCCGCAATGCGCAGGCCATGGTACTCGATGACATCGTCATCGATGCAGATGGCCCCTTCCGGCGGGCGCTCATCGTAGCTTTCGTCATGGTTGCCATGGACATAAAACACCGGTACCGGCGCCATGGTGACCAGGTATTCCAGATAGTGACGGTTGAGGTCCCCGCAGGCGAGGATCATCTCCACATCCTTGAGTTTGTCGGGGCTGTAGTAGTCCCACAGTGCCTTGCATTCCTCATCCGCAACAGCCAGCAATTTCATAACGTGGCCTCCTTCTCGGCCGGCAGGCGATCCCGGTGGATCCCCTGCATTCGATACATGGCGCGGGAGGCTTCGGCCAGTTCGTCGTATTCCGGCACATGGCCGTCTACAGCGTCACACAGCCAATCCATGTGCACGATCTGCTCCAGGTCCAACCCGTGCAGACCGCTGTTTTTCAGGGAGCCGTCCTGGGCCGTGATGCGGCAGGTAAAGGGATCAATCATGCCCGAGATGATGCCTTCCCGCAGAATGCGCGCCAGGTGCTGTACATCGGGGGGCAGTTCCCGGCTGAGCAGCACGTCCATGACGCCGCTGTTCATACCCCACCAGTAGTTGACGGCACGGCCGTCGGTGCCGGACTTGTCGCGGGTCCAGCCACCGTCCAGCACACTGCGCACCACGTTTTCATAAAACTGACCCCAATGCCAGAAGGGAGTGGCCAGGTCCTGCAGCACGCCGCCCGGACGGATCAGGAAGGTGCCGAACTCCCGCTGGGGACGCCCCGGCACCGGCGCATCCCGGCCGGACACCACGGTAAGACCCTCCCGGGTGAAGAGGGTCAGCGGATCTTCCTGCTCGGGCAAGCAGGTCCAGAACAGCTGGATCTTGACCCGGGGGTTGACCATCCGGGCGCCCAGGGCAAAGGCATTGATGTTGGCCGGCACGCCAAAGCTGGGGTAATCGGCCACATAGCCGATGCGGTCCCCGGTGGCCATGGCACCGGCAATGGCGCCGGTGATGAACTTGGCTTCATACACGCGGGTATAGTAAGTGCGGATGCTGGCGTAGGGCATCTCCATGGAGCAATTGAGGATGCGCACCTGGGGATGCTGCACCGCCGCGCGCAGCGAAGCGCCCACCAGCTTGGGGCTGGTGGTGAAGACAATATCGGCGCCGTCGGCGATGGCCTGTTCCACCAGTTGGTCGGCGTTTTCGCCCGGGACGGCATTGAAATAGGCCGCCGTCTCCACCTTGCCCTCAAACACAGTATCCAACTGGGACCGGCCAAACTCATGCTGGCTGGTCCAGGCGCTGGTTTCGGGGGTCCGCTCGTGCACAAAGGCCACCTTCAGGTGGGTGGGCGCCGCCGGGCGGATGCCGGGCAGAATGCGGTCAATGATGGTTTCCTTGGGTTTGGCGGGCTCGGCAGGTTTGACGCTGACCGTAACGGGGTCGTCGTTCTGCAAAGCCAGCACATCATCCCACAGGGCGTCCAGCTTTTTGCCCAGCTCCGCGGGGGAGCTTTCGGCCAGTTCCTTGCGGGAATACAGTTTCAGCAGCAGCAACAGCACATCGCCGGTGGTACACCGCAGCCGGTCACCCCCGTGGACCTGGAAGGCCTTGCCCACCCAATTGTACAGCGACAGCAGATCGGCGCGGTCTTCGTCCGCCCAGGCTTCCTCGGGACCCTTGCCCATCAGTTTCTGCAGGCGTCCAAAGCTGCCCGGCTTGGTAAAGCGCAGCGTATAGGTCTTGATGAGCGGATAATAGTGCATGAACTCATAATAGAGGCGCACTTCGGGGGTGTCGTTGTAGCGGGGCACCACCCGGGTCACGTTGGCCGAAATGCTGCTGGCCCCAAAATATTTGAGGACGCTGACCCGCTTGTTGCCCTCCTGCACATAGAAGCGGCCCATATACTCAAAACAGCGCACCGGGTCACGGATGCCCTCCTCCAGATGGGCCACACAGAGATTGGTCCATTTGGTGGCAAATTCCGTCTTGGGCTCCAGCAGCGGCATAAAATTGCTGGCAAACGCCGCCGTACGGCCGGCGGTTTTGGTTCCCACCAACAGTTCCAGCGGAACCTCGATGAGGCCCAGCGGCAGTTGGTTTTCAATATCCACGTTCTGCAGGATGTCGTCCAGCACCGGCAGGAAGGGAGACTTGCCGGCGGCCGTTTTTTCACGATAGTCCCGCTGCCCCTGTTTTTGTGCTTTGAGATAATACTCCAATGACTCCGCACGGGTCATAGCAAAATCCTCCTCGAATTTCCTGTGTCACATTTCACAAATTTACAGCTTCTTCTTCGTACAAAATGATTATAGCACAACCTACGAAAGAATGATACCAAAAAATTTGGTGTCGTTTCAGCCCACATGCACGGCCTTGGGGTAGACCTTCTGCATCCGGGCATCGTCGTAGTGTTCGTCCAGATACACCGCCAGGCTGCTCTGGGCAGGCACGCCCTCGATGCGGGCGTTGTAGCGGATGAGGGCCAACGCACTGACCGCCATATCCACCACCATGAACAGGCACAAAGCCCAGGTAAGCACCTTGCCGAAGGTGCGCGGAATCCGCTCGATGGCCCGGGAGATGGGCGGATAGAACAGTTTGAACCAGGCCACCGCCGCAAAGCCCCAGAAGAAGCAGTACAGCAGGTTGATGCGGCCCCCCAGGTTGAAGGGGATGGCGCTGTAGTCCCAGAACACTGCGCCGAACACCACTTCGGTAAAGACGCTGCACAGATACTCATACGCGCCGCCCAGCAGCGTACCCACCACGAACAGCCAGCTGGCCGGTTTGTCCTTATACCGGTAGAGCAGCACCGTCACCAGGGCGATGGCCATGCCCCACACCACCGAGAAGGGCCCCCACACCAGGCTGGAACGGCTCATCCAGTAACCGGCCGTGATGCGGCAGAAGATGGTCTCGGTGATGTCGCCCAGCAGCGAACCGATAATGAACAGCAGGATAATCTTGTAGGGGCTGCACCCCTGGGCAAAGACGGCAGCCTTTTCGCGCTTTTTGTGCTCGAAGGTCAGGGCCGGATGGGCCTTGGCCATACGGCGTTCCACCCGGTCCAGAATCCAAAGACCGGCGCGCAGCGTCAGGTTGGCCAGGCGGTTTTCCACCATCTCGGCCGGCGGCCAGCGATACCGCAGGCCCAGCATCGTCATGACGGTGCCGAACGCATCGATGACAAAGATGACAAACAGCACCCACAGTACAATGATCCGTATGGTGGCGGGAACCAGCCCGAAAAGGGTGAGCAGCAGCGGGTTGCCCCATTTGATCAGGATGACGCTGAGAGCGCCCCAAAGAATGGATGCACCCAGGCAGATATAGCCATCCAGATTGACGGGCTGGTCACTGTAGTCCCACCAGCGGGTGCCGCTGGTGCGTTCCAGGATATGGCCGGCCACCCACTCAATAACCGTAGCATAGATGGCACCCAGGCCAAACAGGAAGAACCAGCCTTGCTGCAATTCTCCCAAGGTGAAGCTGATGATCAGACCGCCGATGCCGTACAGGATGCACAGCGGGCCGTTGAGAACGCTCCGGTCCTGGTAACGGTGCTTGCGGACGGCGGTAACCACCACCTCACCGACCCAACCCAGGAAAGAATAGGCGAAAAACAGATACAACAGTTGATAGAATCCCATACCAAAAATCCTCTTACTCGCAGGTCAGACGGCGCCCGGGGGTGTCCTCGCTGACATAGTGGGTGGAACGGCTCATCTGGTTGTCCAGGGTCTGCCCGGCGGCATAGCGCTGCAGGTTGTGGGCAAAGATGGCCACGATTTTTTCCAGGGTTGCGGGCAGGCTGAACCGGCCCGATATATGGGGTGTGATGAGCACGGTATCCAGCGACCAAAGGGGATGGTCGGGCGGCAGCGGTTCCGGATCGGTCACATCCAGGGCCGCGCCGTACAGGGCACCGCTTTGCACCGCCCGGGCCAGGGCGTCACAGTCCACCGTGCTGCCCCGTCCCACGTTGAGCAGGATGGCGCCGCGCTTGCAGCGGGCCAGGCGGGCAGCGTCAAACATGCGATAGGTTTCCGGCGTTCCCGGCAGACTCATAGCCACCAGATCGGCCTGGGGCAGTTCCTCGTCCAGGTGGGCGGTATCCACCACACGCAGACAGGAATCGGGGCAGTCTCCCCCATGGCGGCGCACCCCCACCACCTGGGCTCCCAACAGATGGGCCCGCCGGGCAAAACTGGTGCCGATATCCCCCATGCCCACGCAGAGCACCCGCGCCCCGAAGAGGGAACGCACCGGGCGCTGGATTGCCTCCCAGTGATGCTGCCGCTGCCGGTCCCGGTAGAGCTGCAGATCCTTGGCCAGCGCCAACCACATGCCCAGCATCCACTCACTGATGGCCAGACCGTAGGCGCCGGTGGCATTGGTGACCAGGCAGTTTTCGGGCAGGACACCCGGTTCCAGATAGGGGTCCGGCCCCGCAAAGTTGGACTGGAACCATTCCAGATGCTTGTTCTGGCGGATCAGTGCCACCGGCACGTTGCCCAGAATGGCGTCCGCCCACAGGATCTCCTCCCGGGTGGCGGTTTCCTCGGTGGTGAAGCGGTAGGCAAACTGCGGTGCCGCCTGTCGGATGATGTCACGCTGCGCCTCCGAAAGGGGCAGCGCCACCAGAATGTGTTTTTCCATAGTATTTCCCTGTTCTTTCCCTTGTGCGGTGGGGTTGCTCACACACCCCGCTCCTGTTTGCTGAAAACGCACCCGCAATAGTCCTGACGATACAGCCCGTATTCGGCGCTGAGGGCCAGACTGCGCTTGTACCCGTCCTTTTTGCGGAACTCGCTGGGCAGAAACCGTACCCCGTACCGCGCCCCCAGCTCGGTTCCCAGCGTGTTGATCCGCACCGGGTCTTTCATGGGGGAGATGGACAGGGTGGTGCAGAACCAGTCGAAACCGTGTTCGGCGGCATAGCGGGCCGTCTGCTCCAACCGCAACCGGTAACAGACGGTGCAGCGCTCCCCTTTTTCGGGTTCCTGCTCCAGCCCTTTCACCGCATCGTAGAATTCCTGCGGGTTGTAGGGCAATTCCACCACCGGATAATGATAGCCCGCCTGCTCCACAAACCGTTCCAGCTCTGCTTCCCGACGGTGGTATTCCTCCGGCGGATAGATGTTGGGGTTGTAATACAGGATGGTCAGATCAAAGTGTCGGGCCAGCCGCTCCAGTGTGGCACTGGAGCAGGGGGCACAGCAGGCATGCAACAGCAGACGGGGGCGCGATGCCGCGGCATCCAGCTGCTGCAGCACCTTCTCCATCTCCTGCTGGTAATTGATGCGGTTGGGCATACGGGGGTCCTTTCTCTATATAAAGTAAGCGGCCACGGGCCGGACAAAATTCGCTCTTTTCATGATAGCATATACCGCGGCGTTTTGCATTACCTTCCCACACTTTTCTTGGCACTTTTTTGCAAGTGTTCATGTCCCGGCGCTTTAAAGTTTGTTCCCACTTCTTTTGCAATTTATTGAAATTTCTTTCACCTCTTTGACACATTCTCCCAATATACTGTAAGTGTTCTCAGGAAGGGAGCAGGGACCCGACCTGAGACAGGGACCCCAAGTTTTTTCATCCATACTCCTCTTTTCTTTTGACGCCAAAGCGGCACGGACTCCGGTCTGTGCCGCTTTGGCGTTTTTTCGCCCGGAAAAGTCATTTTTCTGTGGCATCACACTTGCCAAACCAAGCAAAAAAAGGTAGAATAAGATGATATGGTATCGGTAGGAGTAGGCATTTTATGCCTTATAGCGCCAAAAAACAAACGGTACACCGATATCTCATCCCGCAATTGTCCCGTTACCCGCAGGAGGTTACACCCGTATGAGAGTTGGTTTGGACATTGGTTCCACGACCATTAAATGTGTGGTGCTGAACGACGCCGGCGAGATCCTGTTCTCCACCTACGAGCGTCATTTCAGCCATATTCTGGAAAAAGGCAAGGCCCTGCTGGAAAAAGTAGCCGCCGAGTACCTGCCCGACGGCAAGGCGTATCTGGCCATTTCCGGTTCGGCCGGCATGGGCCTGGCCGACAGCTGCAAGGTGCCCTTTGTGCAGGAGGTTTTTGCCACCCGTGTGGCAGCCAACCGCCTGGCCCCCGGCACCGACTGCATCATCGAGCTGGGCGGCGAGGATGCCAAAATCCTCTTTTTGACGGGCGGCACCGAGGTGCGCATGAACGGCAGCTGTGCCGGCGGCACCGGCGCCTTCATCGACCAGATGGCCACCCTGCTGCACCTGACCCCCGCCGA
>ERZ1643251.2995-NODE-2995-length-16297-cov-9.213001_pt1 | contig 16297 bp, 22 predicted proteins | sample MGYA00579261_ERZ1643251 | MGnify/ENA primary metagenome ERZ1643251 (study PRJEB29033, sample SAMEA4952267) | chicken gut metagenome | biome: Broiler Chicken; feature: Gastrointestinal Tract; material: Caecum | place: Ireland | collected 2018 | study: Broiler...
AACTAGACCATCAATTTATGCACTTTGCCGACTGTCCACTCACCGCGAACAGAACACTTGTTCGACTGTCCACCGCGGACGGACGTTTTTCGATGTTCGCCGGTTGCGGACGGACGCTTTTCGATGTTCGCCGGTCGCGAACAGAACACTTGTTCGACTGTCCACCGCGGACGGACGGTGAGGGTGGGGTATTGCTAGGATTGATTATATGTATAACTTGGCCCATCTGTTAGTGTAGGTAGACTAATGTTATTAGATAAGTGTGGTAGTCTTAAGAAATTTCCACCATTATAATTCACTGTAAAGTACGAATCAGATATAGCAGTAGCAAAAATATAAATACTCCCGGTACTATCATATTTTGTTTTGATAGTTACTTGTTGTGTCGTTGGATAAATAATTCCTGGATTAGATATTGTAATACTACTTCCAGAACCGATAATAGTTAAACCATTTATTGTATATTCATCCGTTATAATATCTAATGCGTTTTGTTTTCCGTTAAAACCTCCTGCACCAGATATAATCCCAATCAAAACATCTGTACCATAAGAAATGTTATCATTGTCAATTAGTATTGTACGTAAGTGAGTAAGTCCACTTGTAGACAAATTACTGATATTAAAATTATTTGGCTCGATGTTTGACATATCCCAGGCTTTAAATGTTGTCCAATATGGATATGAATAATAAGGCAAATTTAGATTAACAGTATTGTTTATAAATCCATTTTGCGGAACAACTCTATAAGTAAATTCTCCGAAAATCGCGCCACCAGTATTTATATTGATTCCGTATCGTGTAATTGACGTATTATTTTGTTCGAACCAAAAACAGTATAAACCATTTATATAGAAATAACCACTAATACTAATTTCTACACCTGTCCTAAAATTATCTGCATAACATGCTATTAATGTTTGGTCTACTGCTGCGCAATTAAATCCTATTGAGTTTTCCCAATTTGGCGAATCTGATAAATACCCAAGTGGATGGCAATAATAGAAAAAGTTGCCAGATACATTGCATTGAATGCCTATGTGCGTCCAAGTAGTCCTAAAAAACGCGACTACATTATCAGTACCGTTTACTATCATACCATAATTACAAATTACTGCACTACAATTTACTGAACAATTAATTACATTTACGTCACTTGGTGAATATGTCGATGTTTCAAAAATCGAAAATCCATAATTACTACTTTCAAAAACATGAACATTATTAACAATGCTAGTTTTTGCTTGAACTAACACACCATTAGTTTTTCCAACATTGCAATCAATATTTATATCCGATAAACGTGTTAATGCTGATATATAATCGAGTGTTGTTGTTTCTCCAACTTGTATCGCTACATTTCCGGAAAATGCGTTGTCTACTTTTAGCGTTACACCGTTTCCGTAAAGAGCTGTACTATCTGGTATTAATATCGTGTCACTGATTATATAATTTGTTCCTAATAATATTACATTTCCATTTTGTAAAGCATTGTTTAATTTTGTAGTTATGTCGCTACCTTCATCCGCATATACTATTGTACCGTTGGGGGTATTATCATTTTCTACCATTAAATTATAAATTGTATTTGAAGCATCTTTAAATGGAATTGTATTATATAATTTTTTTTCAGTTGGTGTTTTATATTGCAGCGGGTTAGTAGGATTTAAATAAATATCTTGCGCATTAATTGTTTTTTTACCTGTTACATTTTCTGTTTGTGTCGAATTATACTGTTCTGTACTATTTCCTGTTACTATCTTGCTTTCCGTTCCATTCCTTACACTTGTAAATGCACCAGATACATTTTCTGAATATGCACCATTAGTTGTAAATCCGACATTTCCCTCAATCGTTGTATCACTAGTTCCATAATATTCTTTTCTTTCGTTTCCTTTAAAATCAATAGTATTCCTTAATCCGCTGTCAACAAACGCATTTCTTGCGCCACTTTCAATTCCTGTCACATAGTTGTCATTTCCACTAATACTCAGACATGTTTCGCAAGAGACATTACTAATAAAATCATAGGTTCCACCATTACTTGCAATGTTAATAATGTCAATACCAGAAACCGCACTTAGTTGTGTAAATTTTAAATTTTTTGCCTGCACAATACTATTACCGCTGATACCGGCACATCTCTGAACAGCATTTCCAAAGACAATATTATCCATTTGTAAATGCCCGCCAGTACCATTGTATACTAATAGTTGATATCCATCCTCAATTATTAAATTATTTAATAACACATCTTGCGCAATCATGGAAACAACATTAATATCATTTACTTGTATACCTGCATTACCATCCAGTGTTAAATTATAAATACCAGCGTCCGAACCATTCAGAAAAATAAGTGGATTATTTGCGCCGCCTCTCAACACCAGCCTAGTTGTATATCTGTCAAACCCAAATAAGGATACGTTACTTTTTAACGTCAACGACTGTACACTATATGCGCCATATGGCAAATATACTGCCCCACCGCCCTGAGCGCTTGCATAATCAATACACCCCTGCACTGCGGCTGTATCATCCTGGCTACCATCACCAACAGCTGGTGTAATACCCGATGGTGGGTATTTAACATTAAGAATATAATTTGCTAATATTTCTCGTACTACCTGTTCGATTGCACCAGAACTAATATATTCTTTAATCATATTAGCAATATATTCCGGCAACATATTGTTATTTGTTATTAGCTTATTAAGCTCATTTATAACTTTTTCCAAAAGTTGATAAATACTCAGACTATTGTCATACACCAGGGGTATACAACGTTGTGTCCAGTATTTAACAGTTTTTAGCGTCTCAAAATCTGCCATTAAAATAACCTCCCAAAACCATATTGTTAAATACTCCTCTATTATTATCAAAATCATCGTAAATCATCATAAAATTGTCTTCAAACTCTGATACTAGCTGATTGATTAAATTTAAAACTGTTTCTCTGTAGTCGAGTATTAATTGTGCTTGCGATACATTGTCAGATTTTCCGGTGATAGTTCGTTCTCGTATTGTTGTTTGGTTTCTATTTCCATTTTGAGTGTCCGTTGTTTTAGAACTGGAATTGCTTTCATTTTTTGTTGTGCTGTTATCATCACTATCCGTTTCAGTTGTATTATTTCTATCCTCATTGTTATTTATATTTGTTGTTCCATTTGCTGTGGTATTTCCATAATCTTGAGTAGCACCCGACATATATTTTCCGTCCAAGAAATCGGTTAAATTTCCCTGCGGCGTTCTCAAGTCTTTATGTACCATGTTATTATTTCCAGTATCAGTATTTGTAGTCGTATTAATTGTTTCTGTATTACCAGTATCGTTAGTTTCGGAATGTGAATTGCTGTCAGTATTGGTAGTAGAATCTGTATTATTTGTGATATCCATATTACGATTATTGCTGGTTGTCTCTCCCAAATTAACGCTTTCATTTTCAGTATAGTGTAATGGATTCAGAATGTCATAATCTAAATTGATACTTTTATATAATTGATTATATGTATCAGCAACCATATATAAATGCTCAGCAATATAATGCTTCCAAACTCCAACTGTTTCTTGACCAATTTCTCGAAAATAGTAGTGCATGAGAAAAGTCGTTTCAAAATCCGTTTTTAATTCATCTACCAACGGATAATTAAAGTTAAAAATATTTTTGTGCGTGTCTCTGCATAACAAAATAGTATTATTTAAATCATCCTCATTATAATCCGGATGATTCATAATATATTGATTTTCACAAATATCTTTAACTTTCGTTGTATAAACTGCCATTTTTTACTACCCCTCCATTTACTGAAAAATCACGGTCAATGCTACGAATAAAATCATCACTGTAATGTACACTTAATTTTTCAAGGCCCATAGGCTCCGCAAACATGATATTGTATTTATCACAAATTTGCTGTCTCGCTTTTAACCTTGACTGTCCCTCAGCCCGAACAGATACGCTATTTGAATCCACTTCACCCGTAACCGTTCGTTCTGTTTTTGTCGAGAAAAAATTATCAATCCCCAAAAAGTTAAAATACTCACTGATTAATTCTTTTTTGAGCGTTGTCAACTTATCTGCTACATAGGGCGCTGAAACATTAAGTGTTTTAATATCATCCAGTTTAAATTTTTTGTCAATTTGGATAAATGGCAAATTTCTGCTAAATTTATCCATAAAATTAACAAACGATAATCTAAACTTATCACTAGCAGATAAAATAACAGGTGTTTTTTGTGCAAATACATTGGTATCTATTGTTTCCATAATATTAACAAGTCTTTGAGCGTACATAAAAATATCATAAATATCAGGTGTCCTTGTAAAATTATTGTACCCTAAAACACTATCATCTGCTGTTAATGTAGGATGAAATTCTGTTACAGTCACTAATTCATACTTTGTTGGGGTTTGATAAATATTAAGCGGCCCACTTTGCGCAATTCTTCCACAGAAAAAACCGCTATGTAAATCATCTGCCAACATTGGGTCATATCCGATTGCCACCGCTCCCTGCTCAATCAAGCATATCTCCAAATATCTTGGGTCAATTTCAGCTGGTAGCCCATCCCAAGTAAACATACTCAGAGCGATATTTAACAGCCTATTGTAATAATGCCAAAACAAATAGTTTGTTTTGGCAATATCTGGTTGAAAACTTATAAAACTCATTATCTCACTTCCTTTAAACAGGTGCGTTATTTAAACTATAATTTCCGATGTTAGCTCCATTTGTCCACCATGTAATGCCGCCGTCATAAATAGATTTAATCTTGGCAATGTGATTGTATGGAATACCGCCAACAAGATTGCAACCTATTGTTTTAACATATGTCCAATATGGTCTAGTATGTCTGTTAGGTACTGCAATCCTACGCATGGGGTAGCCAAACATTGACCAAAAAGCGTCAATCGCCTCTGCCTGGTCTGAATGAATAAAAGCTTGATAAAACTGTGGCCCTTTTGCATTGATTGCAAAAAGCGCGTCCCCATTTTGCTGACCTCTTGCTTGCGGTGGCATTGCTGAAGCGTCATGTTGTTGTGTGAGCAAACTCATGATATTTGCCAAACCGCCTGCTGCCTGTCCGTAGTTACCAGTATAAGCACCTATACCAACAGACGTAAGTCCCATAATCATATTATTAGTTATCTTAGCAGAATTTTGTGCCAAATATGCTTGGTATGCGTCACTATACCAGCTGCATTGAGGGTATCCATCAATTATTATCTTTTCGTTATAGTTTGTATTTGCTACACCATTATAATGACTTGGCCACATGATATTACTGGGACTAGGTGATAAAACAGTGCTAAAATTAAATTCACAATTCTCTGTATCAAAAAACTCGTATCGAAAATTAGCTGCTGTCCCCTCGTTATCTGTCACATACAAAAAATTATATGGATATGTAAATAATTTATTATTTTTTGGAACATATCCATCAATATTAGTCAGACGTTTTGGGCATATGTATGTATCACTTGATGGACTGGAAAACATAAAAATCGATACCACGCTATCTGGGTGCGCTGTTAATTGATTCCCTAGCCAATCCTCGAACATTCCTGCATTGCTATACCCTTGCGTGAGTTTTAAGCCTGAATATATGTTTCCATATGTCTGGGGGTCAGTCCCATAGTCGTCATTGATATATGCCGCGTATATTCTGAAATCATTAAAACCAGGAACCGTACCTATTACTTGATATTTATATTCGCCGATTTCAAGATTGTCTTCAAGGATATTATCGCCAGCTACATCCGTCAAACTGTGCTGTCGCTCGATAAAACACTCTCGTAGCGTATAATCAAAATGCCATGTCTGCAATACATCAATCTCAAAATCAATTTCCGTACAGCTATCTGCAATGTATCTAATATCCGTAACAAAACCATAATACCATTTTGTGCTAATACCGGAATTTTGATATGCAATGTAATTTACATTTTGCAACTGAGCATAACTATAGCTACTGCTAATTGTATAATTAAAGTCCTTAATCATTGTCATTTCAGTTTCTTCCGACAATACAATCAGCGAGCTGAAATATGCCTGTTGCGCACTCTCACTGCTAAAATCGATACTATCCTTATACGTATTATCCAAAGGTACGTTACTCATGTAACGTACCTTGGTAGCAAAAATTGACATTTAAACTCAGCCTCCTGCCGCTGTGACTGTCACTGCTACGTGGTGCGCGGCACCCCATTTCGTTGCCGCGGCCGCCGTTCCACCGCCTCCCTCAATTTCATCCGGCACAAACGCAATATAAATTGTCTGTGCTGTTGATGGGGCAGTAAATTTAAGAACATTGTCTAATATTTCTACCGTATCAAAACTATCCACTGCAATCTGCTGAGGACTTGTGAATTCTGCCGCCGCGCTCTGCCACCATGTGCCACTTGTCCGGGGCAGTCCCGTAGTCTCCATATCCGATACAGTAATGGTAGCAACCTGACCAGCTGTAACCGATAAAGCAGTTGGGCTATATGTAATACCTGTCACTGTGCTGTCTCCTGAAATAAGCATAACCGCGTTCTGGAATGGACTTGCGCTGTAAAGTTTCCAGTCATGTAACGCATACTGATTCATAAGTGCCATGCCAATTCTGTCCTGAGTTGTCTTAAATTTTTGTGTGTAACACATAAACCAGTTTCGGTCGCACAAAAATCCTTCCAGGTCTTCAAGGTTATTCAGCTCGTCTTCCGTAAATCTTGCGTAGGTCGAATCATCAGCCATGATTTTATCAAGACGGCTCCACTCCCAATCAGAAAAACCAAATTTGTCAATCAGAACTCTGTGCCCTGCAAACTCGATTTTATCCAGGTTAAAAGCAGTTGCCAGCGTGTAAAGGAGCTGGTCAGCATTAATCTGCGGTGTTACAAACATATACTGGTCTTCTTTCGCGCTAAAGTTCGGAACACCAGCCATTGTATAATCAGCCTTCTGGAAAAGAAAATCATCGGACAGCGCAATGATTTCACGGCGTAAATTCTGAGCATTTTCTTCCGGCGTTGCTCCCGTGGTAACAGAATGCGTTGCAATCTTGCCGTCAAGAGCCAAGCGGCACAGCATATATTTAATCATGATATACTGGTCAGTATAGCTGGCTCTGTAGATTGCATTTACCAGTTCTGAAACCATCCTGCTGATTCCGTCAGCAGTGAGAAACGCTCTCTGAAGCATATCTTCCGTGATGGACATGGGGTAATAGAGCTGGCAGTTTAGTGTGTGGAAAGCTGATAAAACTTTTGGCTTGTAGAACTTGATAAATTCGTCCATTGTCTGGCCGTCTGGTTTGATATGATAGATATATGGCTCTGCCATGTGGATATAAAATTCCTCAACCGTTTCACCATAATCCAGCATTCCACGGTTTACAAAATTCCACGGGAACTCCCATGTTTTGGAGCTGTACTCAATCAGCGCAATGCGGTTAACGATATCTACAAATTCATTTAATCGGGGCTGGAATCCAAGAATCAACTGGCCGATACTCCTGATTGATTCATTGGTATCCTCAGCAAGCGGCACTCCTGCCTGATATTCCGGGCTTGCAAGTGCTCTCGCCATGTTAAGATATCCAGCACTTGTCATTTTTGTGTTGCGTTTTACTGGTAACTTTGGCATAATCTTCCTTTCCGTGTCTTATGACACAATCATTAATTTTCTACTGGTGGCATATATTTATTGATAATTTCTTCTTCCGTCAAACCTACGTCCGGGTCTACATCTGGCTGTGGCTCCGGCATGGGGTCTGGTTCATCCGTCACAATCGGGTCATTTGCAGGAGCGTTTCCATTAAAAAACCGCTCTCTGTACTGTTTCCTTAAGTTATTATATCGTTCCTCCCAGTTTTCAGTAGGTTCCGGCGCTGGTGCTCCATCGTAGCTATCAATTAAATCTGCAATGAGATTCAAGCTTTCTTCATCATCTCCCGGAACTAATTGCTGGATTCTGTTAAGATAGTCTTCACGATTCAGTCTTGGCATTTTATTCTCACCCCCTTTAATAAATTGTATAAGCATTCTTCACACGTACTTCCTGGAAAGTAACAATCATCTAAAAGCAGACAATAGTCACAATCAACTTCATCATTAATTGTTTTTATCATTTTTTCTAAAACACTTTTATTCACGGTTATAAAATCATTATTTAATGTCATATTATACTCCCAAAACTCGCTTCCACTTTGGTTTCATGTAAATCCACCACTTCCCCTTACCCAATTCCGGTGTTGGTGTTGGTCCTGGGCCTGGGTCTGGGGGTGGCTCCTCACCCGTGAGCACCGTATACCAATATTCCGCATTTTCGGCACGGGCCGCCTCTGTTGCGCCTGGGTTTTTCGGGCGCTCATAATTATATAGCCATGCTCTGGCTAAATACGCTGGACTTTCTGTTGATTGTTTAAAATCAGCATATGACAAGGGGTAGCTTGTAGTTGCATAATAATCCGCGTATTGGTCAAAAAATAATGTTTGAGCGTAGCCGTCCGATGGATTTCCAGATTTATCGGAAAAATTGGGGGCATAGCCGCTTAAAGCTTGTGCATTGGGGTCGGATATATATTTGCTGGCTGGTGTAAATTGCACCAGTCCATAACCTATATTTGTCCAAGGATCGCCGGTTGAGGCTCCAACATTGTCGCCTTGCCATCTCCAAGGATTATAACCAGATTCCGCGCCCATATTTCCTAACACTCCACAGACCGCGTTAACAGTCCATCCCCTGCTATACAGCGTTCCATAGATGTTATTTGCATTTTCGATTGCTTCCTTGCTCGTTCGGTCATAGCTTCCTATTGATTTAGCATACCAAGGCATTTTTGCATATTTTCCTATTCACGATATACGGCATATCGTTTATTATTTTATTTCTTCCCAAAAAGCATTGTTTAAAATTTCATTGGTACGTACTGATAATGGTAAAAGTTCGTTTGCGTTTGACTGAATATATACAATTCCATCAATTACTTTAACTGTGATTTTAAGTTTTTCATTTCTCCATGTTCCATCCTTAAACATTAGTAGTCAACCCTCCCGAATGCAACAACGTATTTATCTGTCAGATAATTGGTTTCCCTGCTGGAAATAGCGTCACTAGTGTTTCCGCCAATCCATTTTAAATAACCGGTGTTGTGATTAATTGCTTGGACTACTCCAACATGGGTACAATCTGCATATGTATGATTGTCACTAAAAAATACAAGGTCGCCGCGTTTGGCTTTATATGCGCCGCCTCCATAATTTAGCGTACAGTCCAGAAAACCACGCGTATTAAAATGCTCTTTCATTTTATCTACGTTTTCGTATTTTCCTACTTGGTCTGCAATCCCGATATAGTCAGCAAAATAGCTCACGGACGTTGCACACCATGATGTTTTGCTAACATATCCATAATACCATTCTTGGATTTTTGCCACAATCCCATTGTATTCTTTCGTTCCTTCATAGGCCTCGAAACAATCAGCTAATGTATACAATGCGTTACATCCCGGATACTCAACCAATTTAACAGATGTTGTTTCCGTGTCAAGTTCAATGTAATACTTCATTAAGTGTCACCGTCCAATTTCTCAAGCAGTTTGTTTACAACCATGGTATTATTATTGATTGCCTCTGTTAATGTAGCCATGTTTTCGTTCTGCTGTCTCGTGTTGGTCACGCGGTCCCAGAACAGTGCACAGCACGCCACGATGGGGAATCCTAACGACCCAATTAGTTGTGTAATGTCTGCTACTGTCATCTAATCGCCTCCTTATTAAAAATGCGCCGCTATTTAGCAGTAATAGCGGCGCGGTGCATGGATAATATAGAGCATGTTAGGTCACTCGGCTTGTGACCAAGGCGCCGTCTTGAATCGAACATGATAGAAACGATTAAAGTTTTCTAGGAACCATCCCGGCACCTCCTATTGTGACATAGAGGAGAAAATGTAATTGTAGAAAGTTTGTGTCCAACACCACTTGGGCGGCATGTCTGTGCGACATTTGGGTTACCCGCATAACACTCACTTGCTACTATGGTTATTATATCATTGTTTGCGGTAAAAGTCAATAGCTAATAAATCAAGAGCGGCATTTTTTGCTCCCAAGTCTGAAAAAATCAGAACGCCTGCTTCATAAGCTTCCCGAACCATCTCAACCAAATAGGAATTGCGGCGAACAAGAATTGTATTTTCGTTGTGGTCTTGGGATGATATACATATGCGAAACTTGTATTGTTTGTCAACGTCACGGGTAAAAGCAATTTTGCCTTGTTCAAAATAATCGCGTATTGCATATTCTGTGCCGTCAACAATTAGAGTAAATAGGTATTTAGATTTACCGGAAGGCTTCATAATAAATTTATCTGTATTGTACATATATTTAGATTCTGTGGAATACTGGAAATAACTATCATCTTTAAAAGCTTTAAATAATGGATTGTTTTCGATTGCTTTTTGAGCTGATTCATTAAGCAAAAACTCTGCTACCCAGCCCTTACCGCGCATAAAATGTGTATTGGGTTTTAACCGTTTGTAAATTCCAAAGTATATAAAATATGGATTCATCAGGGATACTGTATTACCTAACAGATATAATTTCATTGGGCGTGACTGTTTGCCGCCTCCACGCGCTACTGCCATGAGTGTACCCATTAACTTACGAGGCTCATCTTTTAAGTAGCGGCCATCCTCTAATTGTATTTCATCAAATAGCGCTGTATAGGTCTTCCTAAATACGGGGCTATATTTTTTAAGTTTATCAAATTTAAACATTGTGACGGCAAAACCAAAAGGTGTGTCATCTAAAAATAATTGACAAAACAGCCCCTCAGCACATTGTTTTATTGTCATTTTTTCACCATATTCAGGGTACTGCTCTAGCACATCTTCAAACAACATATTAGCTGAGGTTATTTCATTTTTTTCCCGGTATATTAGTAGCATTTCTCTGCCATTTTCTTTCCAGTCTTTTAAGCCCTCTAGCAATATTGATGTGGTTTTCCCTGCTGATTTATTTCCAGTTATGATATATAAATATGGCTCCTCACCGTCTAAATCTTTTTTCTTATGTAACTCGTATAATGTGTAGTATACTGTATTTTCCATATATTCTCCTTATAATAAAACAGGAGCGGATTTTTTCCGCTCCTTATATGTTAATCAGCAATCTTGATGGATAACCAGTCACCCTGTTTTCCGGGCTTCCAAACTGTCTGAATTTTAATGGGATGTTCTGGCCACGTTGCTGGGTCTTTCATTTTCGCAACGTTAGCGAAAAACTTTCCTACAAAATCAGATAACGTCTGATAGCTGGTTCCGTTGCTGTCTACGATTGTGGTTACTACGGCAGATTCGCCGGATTTTGTTCTTGTCGTTTCCTCCTGGACGATGTAGCAAACTTCAATAATTGTACCGTCCGGAACGTCTTTGAGTTTGCCAAGCTGTTTGTCGGGGGACATTGTAGCGTTAATGAACTGTTCAAACATATCCTCTTTAAAATTGTTAATCATAATATTCTCCTTTTTTTAGTTTTCTTCTACTACGGTTGAATTTTCAATGAATGTTTCATCACTCATGTACCTAAGCTCCTGGTCGTAGTGATGGAAAATCGCGGAATTTACTTCCGGGTATTCAGCTTTGAGTGCTTTCATGTCATTTTTAGTAATGACCTGTTTACGACCGGGATATGTCTTTTCGCCGATGTAGTTGAGTGAAGCACCCTCTCCTGAATACAAATAAAACACTGAACTTTTGATAATCTGTCTCTGCACATTTATGCCTCCTTCCTGTTTGATTATAGTTGTATTATAACACTATTGTTTCGAGTTGTCAATAGTTTCTTTTAGTAATTTCAAAATTTCATTTGACACATTTACTAGTCGTATTAATTCATCGATATATTTTAATAATTTCTCATTGTCATTTTCATTATTTGCCGTTTTGATTATTAATGCACATTTTATAAGTATTTTTCTAATAAGTTGCCCTTTTGTCTTTTTATATAGTTCTTCTAACTCATTCATAGTCCTGTTCCTCTTCAAACATCCAAGATACATTTTCGCCGATTAATTCCCAATATTCATTAGTCACACCTAATTCGTATGTAGTATCAACAATCGCAATATTGGACGCTGTTAAAAATGTATCTCCATCAACTGTTATATAATGTGGTTTCGATTCATTATAATATGCTACTGTTCTTCCCACATTTTGATAGACTTTTCCTATTTTAAAATTTTCAATCTTTCCAACTGCCTTAGCACCTAGCTTTTTATTCATTCCTGCTACTGTGATATGTAGTTTATCATTTTTATCTACATAACAATATTTTTTAGCACCAAGGGTTATGAATTTTTTATAATATCCATCAAAATCCCATATACCAAGATAGTATTTTTTACCGTCTTTTATTGCATATGCTGGTATGTCATTTGTTTCACAATCATGTATCAACTTTTTGTTATATTCCAAAAATGCTTTTATATGTTCCCAGTTTCTAAATTTTACAGAATCAGTATCTTGATATATTTCATCATTTCCAACAATTTTTCTGCCTTGATATAATCGATATCGTGCATTTGCTGTGACAAATATTCCCCATTGATAGGCTAAAAAACTGTTACGTGATTTATAATATTGTGATAAAGCGTCAACGATATCTGGTTTAGTTTCCCCCCATTTTCCTAGATTATATGTAATTTCACTATGTGCAATATCTGTTACCATCATACCATAACCAGAGTTTGTACGATTTTTACTTTTCATGTATTCATATTCTTTTCCTTTAATTCCTTTTAGTTGTGTTTTTAATGTATAAAAATGTAACATTTTGTTTCGTATTTCGTTTGGCAATTTGCCTTTTTTAGATATCATACATTTATTTATCAATAAGCCACTATAAGTATATGTATCTCTAATAATTTTTAAATCAATATTAGTTAAACATAAAGACACCATTTTAGCTCTAAGCACTCTTCCATTATCGTTGATAATATCGCATTTTTGATAACAATGTGCAATATCAATATATGGCATGGGGTCGATTGATTCAATGTCAAATATTGTTATATCAAGTACACAACAATAATTATCAATATAATTATCAAGCTGAGATTGATTCTTAATTGACACCCACATAAATTTTGACATTGGGTAACTATCTAGTAACATTGCCGCTGGATAGCTTGATTGTAAATCGAAACTATATACATTTGATAAGATTTCATAAGTATATTTGCGGTTTGCGTGAGTGTCCCCGCCTCTAAATGCTTTTTTGCATAATATGTATTGGTCTGCTGATAATGCTAACTTTTCAAATAAATGACGATATTCTTTATTATTGCAAGCTGACCGGTATTCCCGACGCACATATCCAGTATTTGTTAATGGGATTGTTGCAAGTGTATCATCTTGAAGTAGAGTATAAATGCACTCAGCTAGTCCACATACATCATTAAAACAATATGATAATTCTGTATTGGTCATTGGTGTATATGGTGTTCTAAATTTTTTATAATCATATTCATCGACTAATTTGTAATGTATGCACAATTCAGAATTTTCGCAAAATTTTGATAATGACATGTTAGATAAAAAATAACTACACCGATATTCGATACTACGTGTTGTATATTTCATTGGTTTGCGCTTAGATTTAGCAAATATGTTAGATGGCTCGAAAAAATCTTTTAAGAATTGAAATTCATAACCTAAATTGTGTACGTAGCATATTAATAACCTTTTTGATGATAGCTGTAACACATTGGTTAAGTTTGTTATAAATTCAATATATTCTTCCCATAGTCTGCCAAATACTACAGCATAGTATTCACTTTCCGGGTCAAATACACAAAATTGCCAGTGGTACATGTATGCAATCGGATATTCGTTTGTGTTGCCGTGTTCTCTAGGTTTTATTGTTGTTGCCTCAATGTCAAAAGTTGTTATAAGATTTAGATATGATTTATTTTTCTTGCGTATTGTTGTTGGCATACAAAATTTTTGATAAGGAAAATCTTTATAATCATATGCTATTTCATTAGATGTTTTTTCTGTTCCGTTTACGATAATCGGAACATCTAACTTTATCATCTTAGCATGTCTCCCATTTTAGATAATTGTAAATTAATGGCTTCATCATATGTGATACTTGTGTTTAAAAATTCATTATACATTTCTTGTATATCAGCAAGTGAAGCTCCTAGTTCTAACATACTATCAATATCTTCTATTAATTGGTTACTGTCAACTTGCTGTTTTAAAACCTTAAACTGTTCGCTGGACAAAAACTCAAAAAATTCTTTCGGATTCTCAATTCCTAGCCCATATTTTTTACGTAGTGTTTCTGTTGTTTTCGTTTGCGCGTATCGTATACCGGTTAATGTAGATGTTTCGGCAGATAAAAAATCTTGCAACATTGCTAATTCTGATTCAATGTTTTGTGCTGTTGCTGTAAATTTTACACGACCTAGCCTACCCAATTCTTTTTTTATACGTGTTGCAACGCCAAAATTTATGCCAGCATTTTCCAAACGTTTAAGGCGCTTATTTGCCATGGATACAATTGGTACAGCGGCCTTTCGCATTAATTCCGGTGATAGCTGGCGTATGATATCAAAATCATAATTTCTCTTTGGTTTTCTAGGCGATTGTGGCATGTGCTCACCCCCTTGTGGAATCTAGTATGATTGAGAGAGCCAATGAATGTTTTTGTATTAAATTGCACGCCTCGTAAATGTCATCTGCCGCCTCTATTATGTCGTTGGTTGCGTAAAATGTAATAGCCTTACGGCATTCCTCATAAGCATAATCTAATTTTCTCATAGTTTCTTTGATTTCTTCTCTTGTCATTTGTTTTTCCTCCACCAATAATTTTCGCATGGTATATCACGTATTTGTTCAGCTATTTTTATTGCTTTTTCTCTACGCTCTAAGTCAACCTCTTCATCTATTGAGTTCCAAGATAAACACAAGTCTTCGTATAAACCATCTAAACACCTATTTCTATTTAATTTAAACGGACATTTTTTACAAATTAATTCGCATGGATTGCCTACCTGTTTTAACGCATAACTACATAAAAAACATTTATTGACTGCTTTTTTATTACCTAAAACAATTTCTTTTATACTAGAAATATAAAAACAATATTTATTGTATTTTGTTTTGCACATATATTTTACAATATTGCTCCACAATTTTCTATGCTTTTTTACATAAAATTTGAACTCTTTTAACATCTTGTTGTCATATATAATTTTATAATCATCGTAACACGTGATATCATTTCTCCTTAACGCCCGACAATAACGTTTTAAAGCGTCAAACGCCGTTTTTTGGTCTACGATTCCATCTTGATAAGCTAATAAGCATATCTTGTATTGATATTCAAGTGCTTCTAAATTTTCAACTACATACTTTCCCATGTTTTTTTCTCCTTTCGATCGAGTATTTGTCATTTACTATTACAATATGATATTCAATATTATTGATATCAAAAAAATAAGATACTACTTTATCGCCGTCAGTATCATTGTAATTTGATACTCTAATGTCATTTATATGTTTTAATATTGGATAGTATCCGTACTCATTTAGAAGTACGGATTGTACTATCTTTTTGTGCTCACTAATTGTTTTCTTTAGCATTTTGCATTCCTCCATGTTATATCTTCTTCTCCATATATAAGTACCCACACTTCTATTAAAGCACACCACCTGGCACGAGCATTTTGAGTTAAAAAATCATCATCACCTAAATATTTAATATTAAAATTAAGTCTTTCCCAAGTTTCGTTTAACTTTTGCTTTAAAATTTCTTTTTCTTTCATCATAATGCCTCCACTAATATAATTTAATTGAATATATAAAAATTCCTTTGTTCTCATAATCACTAATAACGCATTTAGCGTCTGATTCATTCTCCACAACATATTCGCTAAAACCAACTTGACCGGATACACCATTATCATGCTCAATAATTAAAGTTTTCATATTATGCCTCCTGTAATACCACTATTTTATAACTATATTATATATGTTTAAAATAAAAATGTCAATATATTTCAAAAAAATTTTTAAATTTTCTATTGTATCATGTATACAAATTATTATATGTTTAATTATTCATATGTTATAATTTTAACAATGTCACCAAACACTTGTTCTATCCCCACCCGGCACGCCCCGAAAAGCGTTCCGTCCGCGACCGGCGAACATCGAAAAGCGTCCGTCCGCGGTGGACAGTCGAACAAGTGTTCTGTTCGCGATGAGTGGACAGTCGGCAAAGTGCATAAATTGATGGTCTAGTC
>ERZ1643251.2996-NODE-2996-length-16293-cov-3.933305_pt1 | contig 16293 bp, 9 predicted proteins | sample MGYA00579261_ERZ1643251 | MGnify/ENA primary metagenome ERZ1643251 (study PRJEB29033, sample SAMEA4952267) | chicken gut metagenome | biome: Broiler Chicken; feature: Gastrointestinal Tract; material: Caecum | place: Ireland | collected 2018 | study: Broiler...
GAGCCGCTATCAGAAGATTCTTCTGTTGAACTGCTACTAGAAGAACTTCCAGTGCCAGCATCAGAAGCAGGTGGGGAAACAATTCCTTGAGCCTGATTTTGGCTGTCATTCAAATCCTTCTGAGAAGTAACCAGCACACCCGAACGGAATTCGCCCATTTGTGCCACTTTTCCAGAGGCAGTATCATACAAGGTACCATTTCCATCATACACCCCTGACAAAAAGCCGCCTTCATAAAGCAATCGTCCTTCTATTGTATAGGCTTTTCCTTCTCCCTCATACAAGCCACCAAAAAACTGGCCTTCATAGACCATTTTTCCTGTTTCAGGATAATACAGCTTTCCATCTCCTTCGTATACCCCTCGATAGAAAGCACCATCATACACCAAACGATTGGTAACAGTATCAAATTGTTTTCCAGTTCCTGAATACAAATCTTCTTCAAAGGTTCCTTCATAACGGAGATTGCCTGTTTCGGGGTCAAATTCTTTTCCATCCCCAGAGCGTTTCCCTTCTAAGAAGTTTCCGTCATAGAGCAATCGTTCTTGTTCATCATACAATTTGCCGGCACCTTCATACAATCCCTTGACGAAACTACCAGCATATACAAGTGTTTCTTCTGGGCTATAGAGTTTGCCTTCTCCCTCATACTGCCCTTTCACAAAAGCACCTTCATACAGCAACTTTCCTTCTTCGTTGTATAGCTTTCCTTGTCCTTCGTATAGTCCTTCTACAAATTCCCCTGTATAGACCACACTTCCATCTGGACGGAACAAGGTGCCCTGCCCTTGATACACATCTTCTGCCAATCCACCTTTGTATAGGACTACTCCATTTTCATCATATACAACCCCATCGCCTTCTGTTGGAAAGTCATTGGCAAAGCTTCCTTCATACACAACCTGTCCGCTGTCGTCGTATAAAACTCCTGCTCCGTGGCGTTTTCCTTCTTTAAACTCACCCTCATACACTACTTGACCATTTTTATACAGTTTTCCTGTACCATCGTATAAACCTTCAAGAAAATCGCCTTTGTACAGCAAAACATTTTCTTGCTGATATAGGCTACCCCGTCCACTAAACAATCCTTTGTCAAAATCGCCACTGTATTGCAGCCAGCCTTCTTCTGTATATAAAAGGCCACTACCCTGATACAGTCCATCCTCGAAGTTTCCTTCATACTGTAAAATTCCTGTATCAAAATAGAGCTTGCCTTTTCCAAAATCTCCTTTGTATTGTGTACGACCATTGGGATAATACAGCTGCCCTACACCAGAATATTCTTCTAGCTGAAACTCACCCTGATACAACAAGCTGCCATCATAGCGATATAGTTCTCCTTTTCCGTTGATACGCCCTTCTTCCATACGCCCACGAAAAATAGCTTTGTCGCTTTGTCGGCTCATCAACTGCACTTTTCCGCTATAACCTATCATTTCCGCACTATTTATGTACATTGTTTTTACAAAAAACTGAGATTGCATGGCAGGCCACACAAATTTTACCAGCAAAATAATACCAACCAAGGATAGGACAGCAAGAATGAACACCAGCTTTTTTGCTACATATCGCTCTCCAATGGCAATATATCCCTTTAAGGTTTGGGGAGGTTTTGTAATTTGTTTTACATTTTGGTCAATGTCTCCCACAACCTTGTTGACAAAGCTGTTGGGATTTAAGGCAAAGCGTATTCTTCTATATAAAATATTGATTGGCCGGGTAAGGGTACGGACTAAACGCTGTGCACCATATTTCAGTATTTGATTCAAATTGAAATTATTCTGAAACCTCATCTCACAACCCCTATTCCGTAATTTCAAGTGTGCCAATATAGGCAAAGGTTTCTGCACCGTCTATGGATGTTTTGTCCTTTTCAAACATAAAAATCAAATAGACAAGAATTGCAATCAATACCGCCGCAGCAAAAACAGGCTGTAGAAGTTTTGCTACCCGCTTTAGCATCTCCCACATACGAAACAGCTTGCCTGTGGGAGCTATGGGTTTTATAGGGCCTTGTAGTTTTTTATACAGCTTTACAAACTCCTGATAAAAATCTTCTAGCCCACCATAAAAATTCTCGATATTATTGATAAATGCTTCCAGTTCTATGGAGCTATGTTGTTCTAACTCCTGAGAAAATAGTTCTTCCAAAAACTCCCAAAGGGAATCAATCACCACTTCTTGAGTTATCTCAAAATAGCGGCCCATATCCTGCAACTCATACCGAAAACCAATGTCCAACGCTGGGGATACACAAACTCTGTCCATATCAAAAAGATGCTGTTGAAAATACAAAGGCATTTTGTATAAAATCATCTTTTCCAACAGGTTCAATACAATTTGCATTCGTTCTCGTAAGCTGCAACTTTCTCGCTCCATTTTTTCCCTAAGGGTAGGAAAACTGCTATAATGAAAAGCCGCATACAAACCATTTTCATAGGTAAAACTTTCGGCAAAGTCTAAAAAGGTTTTTCCTTCCTTTATTTCCAAAAGGGCAGGAACCATTCTTTGGGCAAAGGTTTGATTTTTTATTTTTACCAGCAGATAATCGCTGGGGGACTGCTGTCCATAATCTCGGCACAGATAGCTTTCTGTGACTTCACAGCTATTTCTCAGTTGAATCACAGTAAATGTTTTTTCCAGCGATTGTATCAGCATGGCAAGAACCATCCCTTTCTCCAAATTCTATTTAATTTCGTTGTAATTGCTCTCGAACCACCACAAAAGCTGAAGCAGTCATTTTTGGATTTGCCATAGATTGGGCCGTAATTTCATATACACCAGCTGTATTGGGTGCTGTATACATTCCATTTTTGTCAATCACACCTCCGGCGGGGTGATTTACCGACCAACGTATCCGGCTATCCTGCATTTTGGGGCAAACTGCCTCAAAGCAGATAGTTTCCAATGTTTGCACTTCTGCCATATTAGGTTTGATAAACAGACTGGTTTTTTCTGTTTCCTCCAGAAGTTCTGCCATATCCCGAAGAGCAGTCCAATGAACTTTTACATATCGCTGAGGAGATGTAGCTGTTAAACGTAATCCCACGCGGAAGGTTCCTTCTGCCATATTTAATTTGGATGCCAGCTCTGCTCCAAATTGCCCATTTTCTTGGTCAAATATTTCAGGAGAACCTGTATACACTTCTTTTCCCGGTTCTGTTACACTCTCTATGGACAGCAAAATGGTTACCATTCCCAAACCAAGGCCATGAGAAATATCATTTGAGAAGAAACGCTCGCCTTTTCTACCACCCAGCCCCAAATCTATTAGCACTGTGCCGGTGTTCATTTGCAATGTTTGCTTATGTTTCTCCATTTGTGGAGCATCCATAACAGTGGGCATTTCTTTTTTGTTTGCTTGCAGTTGTTCCAATTCCCTTGTGGTAATTTGATTCAAAACCGATGCCAAGGGTAAATTTAAGATGGGCTGTTGTACTGCCATATTTTCCACTTCGCTAATGGAATACCGCTTGCCGTTGCGAATCAATAAAATTCGTGCCAAATAAATGCTTTGTTGGTCGTTGTTTTCTACAATTTCCTCCATGGCACTGTTATAGTAGTGCCGCATTATCTCTTGTTTCACACTACCTGCAATGATATTGGTCTGATTTTCACCAGAGATAAGAGCATCTACCTGTGTAGAACCAATCCATAGCTTTGCACTGTTTTCCTTTACCGACAAGATACCCTTTGTGTCCTGTACTGGCATTGCTTTTACAGGGAACCGAAGTTCATATCGTGAGTTCTTTTCCAGTTTGCTTTCATCAAATTCCACTGGAATATGATTGGTTCCCTGATATTGTAGATAGGTCAAATCCAGTTGATAAGAAAATTTTACAGGCTGGCTCTGTCCCAAATTTTCCACAACAACCAATACTTCCAGCGGCTGTTGTGTTGTGGTATATTGGGGGCAAATCTGAGTAATTTTTATACCATTGTTCCAATACAGTGTTTGAATATTCTGGTAGCTGCTTAAAGTTCCAAAGCGTTTTTCATCAGGGCCTTTTTCTGTTAAAAATAAATGGTAGCCCTCTCTGTATTTGTTGTATTCCACCTGCTGCAAAGAAGCACTGCTTCCAGCAATATTGTGCACAGGGTCTTTCTCTGCTTCGGCATATTCGACACACAAATACAAAATTTCGTTTGCATTTCCGCTGTGTTCCAGCTGCATATCTTCTATGGCTTGGAAGCCATCAATCAATTCCAGCTTTTTGATAATAGGTGTATCAATAACAATTTCTCGCCCGGCAAAATCCAAGGCTAGCCCCATCTCTACCGAGATACTTTTTGTGTCTGCCTCCACCACATTCATGCCACATACTACACCTGTTCCCATCAAAAACCGGTTTATCATGCGGCGTTTATCATTCATGTATTTTTGCTCTGTTTCAAAGTCATCTACTGTCAGCAATTTTCCATAAAAATAGCGGTTTCTTTCAAAGGGAAAGTATTTTAAGTTTTTCACATTGATTCCGTCCTTTCTTCTAACCCACCCACCGTAGTTAGGGGTACGGCAGATTGACCATCCAACTGCAAGGGCTGATACTGTCCCAGCACACTGTTAATACCCAAATAAGAATAGCTATCCAAAAAAATATATGGTTTTAATAATACCAAGTTGATTTCCACCTGTGCAGGCTTTACCGTTTCTATCAACTTTATAATGGTTTGATACATTCTGTTGGACGGTACCACACGATTGGGCAAGCACACTGTTACCATATTGGGATATTCTCCATAGAGTTGACGAAGCAATTTTGTGTGGGAAATATCCTTTTGAAAAGGGGCAATTTCATACTGCTCTACCACATAGGGGCATTGACCGGTTTTTAACTGGATAATCTGTTTTAGAGATTCTACTGTACCCTTTATGGAATACAAATCCATGGCACAATGCAGCAACTCTCTCAGATTTTCCTGCTCCCATAAATAGCCTCCCTCAACGCCTAGCCATTGGGCAAGCCAATTCAAAAACTCTTCATCTGCTGTATCAATTTCTAAATAGGCAGAAACTTCCCGGATATTCTTGTCCAAATCCTCATACAGAGATTGAAAAATTCCTAAATATCGCTCCAAGAAATTTTGGCTTTCTCCCTGATACAGCTCTGGCAGGTACTGGGTCCAACTTCTTTTTGGAAAGGAAAGTTGCACCCTCTTTACCATAGGAGAAAGGTCACCTTGACCAAATAACTGAATTTCAAACCATACATATCTACCTTTTAGATTGTGTAGCAGGATATCCTGTGGATTCTGCCTTTTTTCTACTAAAAAGGGAAGAAATGCCTGTTCTTTTTCCCAAAGAGGGACATCCTTTGTCAAATATTCTTCCAGTTTCCACATGGTACCATGCTGGTCTGTTATGTAAGGGCTATCCGTGGCATAGAATTGGAACACAATAGAGGAATCTCCTAGACTTTCCCCTTCTATGATTCCTCGGTGCCAAATGGTTTCTTGTTCCAAACAGTCCAATACAGGAGAAAGAAATACCCCTCGTTCTCCCCTTTGAGGGTTTTGCAGGCGCAGTCCTTGCCCATCCCATATCAAATTTTGCAAAAAACCTTTTTCAAAATCCGACCTTTTATTGAGCAAAAAGTATTTTTCCGAATCTCTCATTTTGCACCTCTATTCTCCATCGGAAAGATGATATTGTGCACTATTCAAATACACCAACCCATTGGGAGGAAGTAACACATCTCCGCTACGGTTTCTACTAATATTGGCACCTTTGGCATCAATGGCCAAGGAATCCACCGACAATACACATTCCAACCGGTCTATAACACCATATAAGGTGCTGTACTGCACTGGGTTTCCAAAAACCCACTTTGCTGTGTCAAAAAAATCCTCTACGGTTTTCTGTATCATCTGGTGAGCTTGTTGGTAATATGGTCGTATACGAATTTCTGCAAAGATGGTAATTCCTATATATTCTGGGGAGAGCACTCGAACCTTTGTTCCCATCAGTCGGCACCTATCCAACAATGCGTATAGGTTGCGATAATATCCCTCGTTGAGTTTTTCTCGTTTTTCTTTTGAAAAAGGCTGTACTACAATATGAACAGTGTTTTCCTCTCCTGCAACCTCTCCTTGATACAACTGGGCAGAGGATACACAACGACAATTTTGAATCATTAGGCCGGGGGCATTTTTTACCTGTTGCTGATAGTCTTCATCTGTAACCGCCCTTTTACATTGGCGCAAGGAGGCCCTTGCCCTCATAAAACACTCTTGTAAAGTTTCGGGCTGTTTTCCCCCTGCTGCTACCCAATGGTTGCTTATGTGTGCAACAGGTAGCTTTCTAAGACAGGTAGAAATTTGTTGCTGCTTTACATTTCCATCTATGCCTTCACTGGCAACTGCTCGCACCAAATACACTGGCCCCACTGGTGCCATACCATGCTCACAATCTCCAAAGGATACCATACCAGAGGATTCTTCAAAACAAAAATGGCGACTTTCAGGGAAAGAAGCATCAAAATCTTTCACCTGCTGCCAGCAATGCCATAAACCATCTGCCTCCTCTACCATAATTTCCAGATGACTACTCAATATATTATCCATCTTAATTTGATACTTTTGCTTTGGAAATCCGTTTCCTATGGCTAGTTGCAAATAAGCACTGTAATGCACATCTTGATACAATGCTCGTACTTCTTTTGTATCTTCCTCTAATTCCAATTGTGCCAGCCATGTTCCATCTTCTTGGAATGTTTGCACCACAGAAGGAGCTTGTATTTTTTTATACCCATCTTGTTTTTTTGCCAAAAACTTTACATCCTTACCCAAACGATGGTTTAAAGGTATTTGTAGATGTGTCTGTCCTCCTACTGCAAAATCTTGATAATCTGCCAATGTATTGCATTGCACAACAGGCAACATATTTGTATAGATTCCTGTAAAAACCACAGGGATTTCATACCAATTTTCTTCCAATACCACCCGTAGCCAAAACAATCCCTCCTGCCCTTGGGTCATAGGCTCTTGCAACTGAAGTTCCACAAAGCCATTTTGTAAAAACTCATGGGATTCATCCTTTAATACTTTTGCTTGTTTCCATCCAGAAGCAGTCCAATATTCCCAACGCAATTTTGCCAAAGGGTAAAAAGACGAATCCTCACGAATTTTATTTCTTTGTACTGGATAATTTTCAAACACACAAACATATAGGCTAAAAGATGTTTGCACAGGTAAGGGAGAATCAAACCCCATACAAAAGTGGTTCCCTACACAAGGTTCTGTTCCAAAGGGCAAAAAATAAAACTCTGCCCCTTGGTCCCAATGAGAAAGCCAAAATTCTCTTTTTTCCTTTGAAAAATGGGACTGTAAAACCATTAGCTTTGCTTTTACAAGTTGGTGTAGGTTTGTTGTTTCAAAGGGAATGGTATCTGCACAAAACTGCTCTCTTTGCAACAAAGTGGTATCTTCCTCCACCTGCCACAAATGCAGCAAAGCCTTGGCTGGTTCCATTGGTGCGGGCCATACCCCCAACAGCTTCAAAAATTTGCGTTGGTTTTTTTCTCCAATTTGATTGAGGTGATACTGTTGCATCTCCTTTAGCCATGAGAACAACTCCAAAAAGGTGATTCCCGGGTCTGCTTCATTATAGTTCGTCCAGCGAGGATACACCTTGGCAATCTGCTTTTTTGCATCCTCTACAATCTCTTCAAAGCTTTGCTGGTCGAGTTCAATATCTGGCAGCATAGCATCACCTCCCATAGATTTATCCAACTGTCAAATACAAATTGTGCTGGCCACTTACTGGCAAAGCAAATTTGTACAATTCTTGATGTTCTAGATTGATTTCTGCTCTTTTTCCGCTTTCCAGCAAATACACTGATAGGGAAACAGATTTAATTTGTTTGATGTTAGGAACACTTTTCAGTACATTGGTCAGTTGTGTTACATTTGGTAGAACACCAATGCTCCAACCATTTCCATCAAAATTCCCATAAATGGGGTCAATAAAAGCAGATAACCTTTGTTCTGCATCGCCTTTCACCTGAAAAATCCTGTCAAAGCTATCCACCAAAATTTCTGCTTTTACACAAATTTCCAAAAACTGCGGCTCTGCAATAAACAACTTTCCAGTTTCCAGCAGTTGGCGGCTTACCTTATCTTTCAGATATGCCATTACCTGCTGTTGTACCATATCAAAATACTTTCTGCCCCCAAAGTAATCCTTTTGCAGTAATACCAGTGTTACCGCCCCGGGCATTCTTTTTCCAAAGCCATCTAGCCCAGAAAAGCATTTTACTTTATACACTGCTCGACTAGCCTCTCGTGCCAAATTTTCATAGTCACTGGCGGTGACTGCTCTTGCTCGGTGACTAAAAAATGCAGCCATTCTTGCCATAGCTTCTGTGGCAGTTTCTGGATTGCTACCTCCTACCGTAGGTTCTGGATTGCTAACTCCATTGATATATGCAATGTTCTGGTTGAGACGGTTTACTTTTCCTGTTTCTTGGTTGCCTGCCTGTCCACCACTGGTGGAATACCGAACAAGGATGCTTTGATATGGCTGGGATGTGGGAATTTTTCCATACTTTCCATCAGAAAAAGAAATTGTTCCTTCGTTGCGGTCTACTTGATACCACCTACTAGAGGGGCTACCTAAAATAAAATCCTCTGTTTCTTGCCATCGTACCCAAATATCTGCAACCATACCTGTTTCGTTTCGTTGCTTTTCTACACGATTTTCCTGTTCCAACAAGGCTAGTTCCTCATCTTCAATTTGCCCTGTTTCACATACCCATACTTCTACTTGGTACAAGTGTCTATCTGGCAACTGATATTTTTTATTTTCCTCATGAGGTTGAATAAAAAATCTTTCTTCCTCTCTGGTACGAATATTCAAAATACGGGTGGTATTCATGAACATCTGGTTTATACAGGGATATAGGTTTGCTTGTCGATAAACATTGGCTACATCTATGATTCGCATCCAATAGAGATTTTTTCCAAAATATGTACGCCTCTGGAAATCTTCTGCCCCTATCATGGTAACAATGCCACTTTTGGTAAGACCTTGGGTTTCGTCCACCAGATTAACCTCTTTCCATCCCTTTGGGCCCCAATACTCCCAACGGAGTTTTGGAGAAACGCCCAACAAGGTGTTCTTCATCTGAAGAAAAAGTTTAATGGGTGCACCTTTTGGCGGAAACTCAAAGCCTAGATACACTGTTTTTTCTTCATTTTCTATTCTTTGGAAGGGGCGCAAAGGAGCAGCCCATCGTTCCAATTGGTAACCTGCTACATGGTGCTGTTCCATCTGGTTTTCCCATGCTACCCGTAAGGGCATCAAACCTTGAGAGGGGTAAGAATAGGAAAAGCTGGTTTCTGATAGCAAGGGAGAAATAAAGTTCCCTTTGGTTTTATATAGGTTGTTGACTTTTAAAATTCTGGCACGAATAAAAAAAGTATCATGAGAATTGATAACAATTTTTTGCATATCCATGGGGCATACAAAATCCATTATCTTCAACTGTCCTATTGTACCATATTTCGTGGTAAAAATATCACTATACCGATTATCTGCAAACAGGCGGCTCCAACCTTGCCCATTGTAATATTCCCAGATTACTTCCTCAATGGTGATGTCATACTCCAAATTGGGGCGAAAATCGGATTTTTTCATCACCATTTTCCAGTTGATTTCTGGCTGTTTGGGGTCAATTTCCACCGGAAACTTTAAAAAATCCATATTAAATTTTAGCTGAATCTGTGCTCCTGCTTTGCACAGCACTTCCTCGCAGCCAAAATAGACCATATCATATAGCCCCATGCGCTCTCCAAAAGGGAGATATTCCATCAAATTTTGGTCTGTTCCAGAGGCATGCACCACATCTGGCAGCAGCTCTTCCGCAGAACTGCGCAGGGTAATTTTATCTATGGACATATTTTCTAGCGCAAAAATTTCCTTTGCTTGGCACCGAATCCAATACCCTGTTTGTTCAAAAAATGTTCCTTCAGCAAAAGGTAAAGCACCATCTGGCCGCATTAGCAAAATTTCTTTTTGGGGCCCAGTGGTTTGCAATATAGGCTCCCATCCCTGTTCTGTATAATAAGAGAACTGTATACAGTTGGAATCCAACATACTGCGATACAACTCTAGCATGGTAGGGTCTTTCAGTTGGGAACCAAAATCCAACTCTATCACTGCTCGTTGGCTAAGCTTTAAAACTGTATCATGACAAAAATAGAGAAAATGACTTTGCAAATTTTGCCCAAAGGCCTCAAATAGATAAAAAGGAGCGGGTTTCTGCAAAAAATTTTCTCTTTCGTAACAACAACAAATCACATCGGTTTTTCCATCAGTTTCATAGATGGTTTCCACTTGAGCTGGTGTTACATACAAGTCATTGACTGTTTCATAAATTAGGTCTTGCTCTTGGTCATCTGTACCTTCTGCCACAGCTTGGGTTCCTCTGGGAATTTCTACACCATGTTCTACTTGGGGTGCCAAAAAAAATGTTAAATATCCGTAGGCAGGTACAGAGGGCTGTATCTTTGTTCCTAAGTGATTAAAAAAAGAAAGCTGGTTTTTTTCGGCAGACTGATTAAACAACCGGATGGTTTTAGAAAACATCTCTCCGTAGATGATTGCCAAAGCTGAACCTACATCTGGATTTTCTAGGTCAAACCGCCATTCTGGGGTATAGCTTTCTGAAAGGGAATGGAGTTTTTCCAGTATATCCTGTTTGGTTCGTTTATCAATGTCTGGAATTTTCATCTAAGTTCCCCTTTCTTAGCCATTTCCCTCATTTAAATAAAAAGGATACACCAGATTATATGGGTTGTTGGTAGAGCGTACAATATAGCTAATGTGTATGTTTAGTTGTGAAGCATTTTCCTTATCTATTTCAATCTGTACATTTATATCTGTAACTCTTGGTTCCCATCGGATGATAGCATCCTCTACTTCTTGTTCCATCTGAACTAAAGTTGTATAGTCTGTTTCTCCAAACATATACTTGGACAAGCCACATCCAAAGTCAGGGTTCATCATCCGTTCTCCCTTTCTGGTCATCAGAATAATGCGGATGGATTCAGCTACATTATCCTCATAGCCAGAAACTTGCATACGCCCTGTTACAGAGTCTACTTGGGGAGGGAATTTCCACCCCACGCCTAAAAATTCTTTTGCTTCTTCTTTTCCTAACATACAGTTCCCTTCCTTGTATATCCCCTTTGCATGGGCGTTTGTGCTGCTAAATTATTGCTACAAATACCAATGCCGCTTTTTTCCTTTTTACAGCTAAATTCTACCTAGTTGATTTTCACCATGCTGCCCTTTACCTCCAACATACCGGAGCTTTCCACACCAGTTTTGGAAGTTCCTTTAATAGTGGTAGCACTGCCACTGGCCTCTAGGGTACCGCTGGCATTCACCTTGATAGAGTCCCCTTTTAGCTCGCTGGATTTTCCCTTCATCTGCAAGCTAGAAGCCGCTTCTATTTGAATGTTGGTGGTATTTGCCTTAATTGTTTTATTTTCTCCATCCAACAATAGCAGTTCATTTCCTGCTGCCTGAAAGGAAATTTTCTTTTCTGCCTGCACAGTAATGGCACCATTTTGGCAATCCAGCTTGAGCAAGTTTTTCCCATCCTTATCCGCAATGATGATAACTTGGGGGTTATCTTCCAGTTTCATCTTTAGCCCTGTAGCTGTCTGGACACAAATATTTTCGGCATCTTTGGTTTCTTCAAAGATAATTTCATGTCCACCTTTGGTGCGGATTTTTTTTAGGGCATTTGTTTCCTGTGCTGTATTTTCTGGCAATGGATTTTCTTTGTTCCAAACACTTCCAATGACGAAAGGAAATTCTGCCACACCATTGTCATAGGCTACCAGAACCTCGTCATTCACTTCGGGGTGAAAATAAATTCCGTATTTTGGCCCCCCGTAAGGTGTTGCCACTGGAATCCAATCTGTAATATTTTCATTTGATTCTTCCAGATGGATTTTTACCTTTACCATACCGGGATGGTCTTTGTCCCAGTTCTGAACCACAGTGCCTGTGGTAATGTGGTTGCCATTTTGTTCGGCTTTTTTGCTGGATTTTTGCAGTTCCTCATACATTCCCATGGCTTTTGCTCCTTCTTATGGATGGCTTAGCCGCCCAAATCCAATTTTGTGGTAAAGCCGCTTGTATCTATGCTGTGTTCCACTTTTTGTATGTAATAGTTTCGGTTCAGAGGTGGGCCCAAACGGTCACACGTTACAAAGCGGCCGGGCACTAATTCTGGCAGCCCTATACAGGTAAGGTTCGCATCAATGCCTTTTTCCTTTTCCTTGCGAATAGCGTCCTCAATCCACTCTTCTGCCTTTTGTCGGCTATCAATGGAAGGGGAAGCATATACCGTTGGAGGAGGGGAAGCCAATGCTTTCTTTTTTACAAATTCAGATTGATAGGTTTTGCTTACATAAATTTCCTTTTTAGAATTGGGCTCTTTGCCAATAACCTGAAATTTTTTCACCTGATAACTCATACTAGTGGAAAAAGATACAATGCCCCCTCCCATCCATGTGAGAGTAACAATGGGCTTGCTGTTTTTGTTTTTTTCTTGGTAGTAAACATCCTCCCCCAAAACAAAAAAATCTTTGCCCATTTCTTTACTCATACGCATTACAAAATCATAATCCGATTCTTTGTTTTGTTTCAAATGGAAGGGTTCTTGCTCTGCTGTGTCAGCCTCTACTTTTAGCGAGCTATACAACTTGCGGTAGGGTTCCAGCACCTTTTTTACCGCATCCGAAGGGGCCTTCACTTCCAGCTGTCGCACCCGATTGGACTCCATCATTAACTTTCGTAAATCCATCATAGTGATTCGTAATGAAGGGGAAAAATTGTACTCCACCTCAACTTCTGTAATAAAACCTACAAAAATCAGAGTAGTAGAAGAACCATATCCTATTTCAACTTCCACCTTTTCACCCAGACACAATTTGTCCAAAATTTCGGGATAAAACCTAGATTTTGTTCTGTCATAGGCATTTGCAACTGTAAAATTGCAGGTGTTAGCACTATCATAAGAAAGAGAAATACGCAAATCTTGCACCAAAATTTTCCCAGACTGTGCCATCTCTTTTCCACCAACAAGAATGCGAAAAGCAGGGTTAGAAAAATTTTTATATTTTTTTACTAGTTGCCCATAGCTATAACTGCTTGACATTAAGCTCATTTTTTCTGTTCATTCCTCTTTATGGTCGTAAACTTTACAGTGCAGGAATTTTCAACACCTGCCCGGGATAAATATCCAAGGGATTCAAGATTCCATTGGCTTTTGCAATAACACGCCATGCCTCTTGGTCTCCATATTCCTCCAATGCCAAATTCCAAAGCTGCATTCCTGCTGTAACAGTTCTACGTTTTGTTCGGTCGGGCGATTCTAAGGGCTGCCTACGTTTTCTGGCTGCCACATCCAAAACCGATTTTAATGTCAAATCCAGCTTTGCACGTACGGGGGTTCCCTCGCTGGTAAACATGGTGTAACTTTGGCTTACATCTGTAACAATACCATAAAAATTTAAATCACCCCATGAAAACCGCACCTCTGGAGGGCGATGGAGTTTTCCTTGAATGTAAAGTAGGTCTGTAATCTTCCGAACAATGGGAGCTACACTTTTGCTGGGTATCACTTTTACATCATGGTCAGCGGTCATAATTCTGCGTTGGTTGGTATCCAACTGCAAACTAAGGGTTAGGGTTTGCAAATTGCCCGCCACATATTGCATAATTGGCCCATCTACCCCAGGAAGAACGGTTTCCGCATAATTTGCCGATTCAGAAAGATTATATTCTGTGGGGTTAAACATTACCTCTATTTCATCGGTTTTATTTTCTCCATACACATACAATTTTGCCTTTTTTAAAGCCATTCATCACCCCTCCTTTTATTGACTTTATCCACCTCGTCTTTGGCGTTCTATCCGCATTTGTCTTTGAATTTCCTTCATCACTTGGTCTGCTAATTGGTGAGCTGTGGGAACTGTTTCCCTTGGAACGGAATTTTTTCGCAAAAGCTGAGTAATTTGTTCCTCTTGTTGCTTCAACTGTCTTTCCAGTTTTTTTAATGCACCTGTTTGCTGTTCCAAATCCTGTGCCTGCTGGTTCTGCACTTTTTTAATATAGCGCAACTGTGTTTGTGCTTCTGTTACAGGCTGTTGTGGAGGTGTGTCCTCCTTCTGCGCAGGTCGCCGGTAAGCAAGGTCGCTTCTGTTGACATAGGTATTGGTGTAGGAAAAGGTATTTTGTTGATGTTTATTCAGCTGCATGTTTTCCTTTTCCGTAGGTAGAAAACCTGTTTTTGTGAACACAGGCTGTATTTTTTCTATTTGATGTATGATAGCAGTTGACAAAGTTTGACTGGTATTAGGTTCTTTTTGTCGGAGAGAAGGATTTTCCTGTAAAACACGCCTAGTATGGTGAAACTCCTTTCGGCTCCATAGTTCTTGTATTCCCTTTCCCACAAAACTTGTCCCCGATTTTTCCAATGCAACAAAAAACTTATTCCATTGCTGTTGTGTTTCTAAAAATGTCTGTTTTGTCAGTACAAGATTTTCTGCCTGTTGCCCATGGTGCACAGGATTTACCTTTTGCACAGGTTTTGCAACGTTTTGCTTTCTACCTTCAACCAAACTTGAATATGGTTTTATAGTTCGATTTTCCTGTACTTTTTTCTGTACATTGTCAGGAAGCCTTTGAGAAATTGGAACAGAAGCAACTGCAAAACCTTCTGCCTTTGGAGGTTGGTTTCTGTGCAAATTACTTGGCAGAAAATTGGATGTTGGTAGCATTGCGGTTCTGTCATTCTGCTTTTGCAAAACTACACTGGGAACCTCTGTCCTCATAGTAGAAGAAGATACAGATTGTTGTGGTTGTTTTTTATCTGGATAGAATCTATGTTGTATGGATTCAAAATTTTTAGAAACCAAAATCGACTGTATTGGGTTGTTTTGCTGAGGCAATGGTTTTCCATTGCTTTGCAAGATTTGTTGTTTCTTTTCAGCTTTTGGGTGCAACCATAGATTGTTTGTTATGGTCTGGTCATTGGATAGAAATTTCTGCAATACAAAAGTTTTATCATCACAAACTTTTTCTTCAACTCGTTGTAGCAATTCTCTTTGCCAGCTATCTCCCCTTTGGGAATTGATTGGCGAAGCTGCTTTTTCTTTTGCTGTTGGCTGCTGGAAAATGGTTCTATCTCTATTTTGCTGGATTCGTTGGATTGTTAAAGGTTGAAACAGATTCTCCCTTATCCAATGGCTTTGCTGCCAGATATTCATTGCCTGTTGCTGCACAGAAACATGTTTCCACACAAGAGGCTTTCTTTCCCCTGCTCCATTTTCTGCAACCACTGGATTTCCCTTGACAACTTCTCTTACAACTGCACCTTGCCCAATCTCTCCACTACTCTGCCTTCGAGAAGTTCTGCTTTGCAATACCTCTTTGCTACCCTGTACCCTTTGTCCATCTCCACTGGCAATAATTGCGGTTTCCTTACCTTTTACAAGGCTTTGTTTGTGTATTTCTCGTTGCAGCCATTCTTGTTGCAATAGAAAAGAATTGTTCTCTTGGTGGGATTTTTCCTCAACTCGCTGTAGCAATTCTCTATGCCAGCCATCTGCACTTTGGAAATTGATTGGCAAAGCTACTCTTTTTTTTGCTGTTTGCTGCTGGAAAATGGTTCTATCTCTATTTTCCTGGATTTGTTGGATTGTTAGAGGTTGAAATAGATTCTCTCTTGTCCAATGGCTTTGCTGCCAGATATTTATTGCCTGTTGCTGCACAGAAACATGTTTCCATACTAGAGACTTTCTTTCCCCTACTCCATTTTCTTCAACCACTGGATTTCTTTTGACAACTTCTCTTACAACTGCACCTTGCCCAATCTCTCCACTACTCTGCCTCCGGGAAGTTCCACTTTGCAATACTTCTTTTCTATCCTGTGGCCTTTGCCTATCTCCACTGGCAATAATTGCGGTTTCCTTACCTTTTACAAGGCTTTGTTTGTGTATTTCTCGTTGCAGCCATTCTTGTTGCAATAGAAAAGAATTGTTCTCTTGGTGGGATTTTTCCTCAACTCGCTGTAGCAATTCTCTATGCCAGCCATCTGCACTTTGGGAATTGATTGGCAAAGCTGCTCGTTTTTTTGCTGTTTGCTGCTGGAAAATGGTTCTATCTCTATTTTGCTGAATTTGTTGGATTGTTAGAGGTTGAAACAGATTCTCTCTTGTCCAATGGCTTTGCTGCCAGATATTCATTGCCTGTTGCTGCACAGAAACATGTTT
>ERZ1643251.2998-NODE-2998-length-16288-cov-5.169778_pt1 | contig 16288 bp, 17 predicted proteins | sample MGYA00579261_ERZ1643251 | MGnify/ENA primary metagenome ERZ1643251 (study PRJEB29033, sample SAMEA4952267) | chicken gut metagenome | biome: Broiler Chicken; feature: Gastrointestinal Tract; material: Caecum | place: Ireland | collected 2018 | study: Broiler...
CCATCCTCCAGATGGTAGACGAATACCAGATTGCCTTCAATCCGGCGGTGGAGATCTCCTATCTGACCGAGGAGCACCAGCGGATGCTCAAAGAGGAGATGGACGCCTGTCAGGCTACCCCGTCCCTCACACAATCCCGCACCCTCAAACAGATGAGCCAGACGGGAACCCTGACCCGAGAATACCTGCATCACTTGCTCACAGAGGAAAAGCCCAACCAACGGCAGAAGTTCTTTCTTAATCAGGAGGACGTGCAGCGGTATTTTCCCAAGCACTACACCCCGCAGCAGATGCAGCAGGTCATCATCCATCTGCTCCACACCTGGCAGCATAAACGCGGCTACTATGCGGCGGTTAATGCCATGGACCGGGGCGTCGGAAGACTGCTGGACCGGCTGGAGGAAAAGGGTCTGGTAGACAATACTCTTGTGATTTTTGCGGCCGATAACGGTATGAATATGGGGCACCACGGTATCTGGGGAAAGGGCAACGGTACCCGGCCGATGAATATGTATGACACTTCGGTCAAGGTGCCGTTCCTGGTTCGATGGCCTTCGGTGGTGCCTGCGGGCCAGGTCAGCCAGCGGATGGTCAGTGCTTATGATTTCTTCCCGACGCTTCTTGACCTGCTGGAATTGGATGCCCAGCAGATTCAGCATCTGCCGGGAACCAGCTTTGCCGACACCCTGCGCGGGCAAGAGGTGTGTGGCCGTCAGGAAGTCGTGATTTTTGACGAGTACGGTCCGGTGCGGATGATCCGCTCCCGGCGGTACAAGTACATCCATCGATACCCCTACGGACCGGACGAATTCTACGATCTGGAAAATGATCCCGGGGAGGAAAGCAACCGTATTGACGACGCAGCCTTTGCACCGCAGATTCTGGCCATGCGCCGGCGTATGGAACGCTGGTTCAATCGGTATGTGGACCCGGATGTGGATGGCAGTCGGGAAGGGGTCACCGGTTCGGGACAACTCTGCTCGGCCGGTACCTATGCCCAGCAATTGCAGAAATACGCCCCGCCGGGCAAAAATTCCTGAAAGGAAACAGTTTATGAAAGAACGCTTTATCCTGAACGTGATCCACCGGCCGGAGATGGTGCCGGAATATGCGGAGAAGGTGACGGGTCACGGCAAAGAGGAAAATATCAGCCGCAAGGCGCTGCTGACCGAAAGCCTGGATATCTTCAAGACCCAGCAGGCCATTGCCCATAAAAACGGCATCAAAACCACGATCCAGATGACCTACGCCAGCCTCTTCAACGACGAGGCGGTGGCCACCTGCTGGGAGGAAGGGCCCAAGGCCTACCATACCTGCAACAATTCCTGGTACACGCTGTTTGACGGCGGCCCGTGGAATCCGTGGATTCCCTCCAAACAGAACACCCATGCGCCGGCGGCCAATGCGGCCGAGGACAGCGGTATCGTGGCCATTCCGCATCTTTCCCGGGACCTGCTGGCCTGCTTTGACGGCAACGGTTCCAACTTCGGCACCCACCCCCAGAATGTGCTGCGGGGCATGATTTACAAACCGGGTTCCTTTGATGAGCAGGGCAACTACAGCGGACAGGAATATCCCTACCTCTACAATCTCATTGACCAGTACCGCAGTCTGGGCAAGTACAACGATGGCTACAGCTACAACATGATGTTCGTGGGCCCCGGCTGGATGAACAAGATGGGACGCTGGGAAGCACCCTACGAGTTGCTGCTCCAGAGCTACGAGGACGGCATGGCCTACTATGCCCAACTGAAGCGGGAGGGCAAGCTGGAGGATATGACCATGGCGGAGTTCGCGGACTTCTACCGCGCCGGCCACACCTATACCCAGCCGGAGTGTGCCCTCTGGCGGGACATCCTCTACGGTTCGGACAAGCAGTATTTCTGGTATGCCGATCCCTACATGCGCTGCTGCCTGGATATGAACCAGGGCGGCGCCATGATCGATCTGCGGCCCTACGCGGCCAAACTGTACTGGCCGGTGGGCATCGGCACGCCCCATGTGCAGGATGCCAGCTATCCCTTCCTGATTCAGGCCAACTACCGGGCGGGCTACTTTACCCACTATGCCGGGGAAGGCACCATCAGGAGCTGCAAACTGACCCACAAAGGAGAAGAGGTGGACCTCTGCCTGTGCCGTACATGGGCGCACTTTGAAAAACAGGGAAGTGCCCGTGTGCTGACCCTGGATCCGGTGGAAATCAAGTTCGCTGACCTGACGGTGAAAGTGGTGACCACCTTCACCGTCGAGGAAGGCAGCTCCGCGGTAAAAACAACCCGCCGCATTGTGGAAAGCAGCGATCCCACGGCCAAGGTGGAGCTGAACGAGTACATCACGGCCTGCTACGGTACCACAGAATACCCCGAGGATATGACCGGCATCACACTGGCGCTGCAGGGGGCAGGCGAATCTCGCTGCATTGCCTATGAATACCGCTGCCGGGAAGACCAGATGGCGGGCGAGGCAGCCGTGGCGGTGGTGCCGCCGGTGGAAACCAAGGTGACCATGCAGGCTGCGGAGGAACTGCAGGTCTATTACAAGGAAGGCTATGCCTTCAGCCCGATGTTCACACTGGGCCTGAAAAAAGAGATCGGCCAGGATGAGGAGGTGACCACATGGCTCAAGCTGGAAAAGGCAAACTGAATTTCCGGTGCCCGTCCTGCTTTATGCGGGACCTGGACATTGATATGTTCTATGATGCCGACAAGAAGGAATACTACTGCCTGCGCTGCTGCTATACCGGCAGTGAGGCGGATGTACAGGCCAAGAACCAGATGGCGCGCTTCCGTTACCGGACCATGCTCAAACGATTCGAGTGCTTTGACCGGAAATAAAAAACATCGCGCTGGTGTCCGTTCGCAGCGACAATAACAAAGAAGATTTTCACGTATTCTCTCCCAGGGCCCGCGGGGCTGGCGTCTGTCCAGCACCGCGGGTTCTTTGTCAAACGTGCACGACCGGCAGGGAAGTGATGGACACGTTGAGCGCGGCTGGCGTCTCCCGCCCTTGATACGCCTCCCTGTGGCTGCTTTGGGCCGCGGGGAATTTTGGGCCTTGTGTTTTTTTCGATGACTCACTATACTGGAACTGTATAGGAAAATCTTTGAACATGTGGTGGAGAGAAAGAACCATGCAATATCGTTGTGATACAACCGGCACTGAACTGTCCGTCCTGGGGTACGGCTGCCTGCGGTTCCCCAAAAAAGGCGGCCGGATTGATGTGGATGCCGTTACCGAACAGATCGCAGAAGCTGTGCGGCTGGGGGTCAATTATTTTGATACCGCCTATGTGTACGGCGGCAGCGAGGCCGCCCTGGGGGAGGCACTGCGCCGCCTCGGCTGCCGGGACAAAGTCTTCATTGCGGACAAACTGCCCCAGTATCTGATCAAATCCAAGGCAGGGATTGAACGCTGTTTTCAGGAACAGCTGTCCCGGTTGGGAACGGATCACATCGACTTTTACCTGATGCATATGCTTACCGACCTGGCCGCCTGGAACAAGCTGTGCGATCTGGGAATTCGGGAATGGATCGAGGAGAAGAAAGCAGCGGGAGCCATTGGAAGAATCGGTTTCTCCTTCCACGGGGACACGGCCACCTTCCTGCAGGTATTGCAGGCCTACAATTGGGATTTCTGCCAGATCCAGTACAACTATCTGGACGAAAACACCCAGGCGGGGCGCAAGGGGCTCGAGGCGGCAGCAGCCAAGGGCATTCCGGTCATTATCATGGAACCTCTGCGCGGGGGGCGGCTGATTACCGGCCTGTCCGCCGAAGCCCGGAAGCGGGTGACCGAAAGCGGCCGTTCCGCGGCCGGGTGGGGGCTGCGTTGGTTGTGGGATCAGCCGGGAGTCACGGTGGTGCTGTCCGGCATGAACAGCCTGGAAATGATCCGGGACAATGCGGCCCAGGCGGACAGCGCGCAGCCCGGCTGCATGACGCCGGAGGAACATGCCTTCGTGGCAGAACTGCGGTCCGATCTGCAGACATCCATGCGGGTGGGCTGCACCGGGTGTGCCTACTGTCAGCCTTGCCCGGCGGGAGTGGATATCCCCGGCATTTTTGCCAGTTACAACCGCCTGGCGACCGAGGGCGGAAATGCCAAAATCCAGTATTTGCTCACCACCGGCTTGCGGCGCAAGGGAACGGGCGCCAGCCAGTGCGTGGGATGCGGTACCTGCGAAAAGCACTGCCCGCAGCATCTTCCCATCCGCAGTCTGCTCAAGGAGGCCGGCCTGGAACTGGAAGGACCCCTGTACAAGGCGGCTCGCCTGGGGGTAAAAGTCCTGAAACTGTGGTAAAAAAGATGCAATGGAATACAGGAGGCAGAACGATGCATTCTGATGTTGAAACGCTCCAGTGGGCAGGGCACCGGCAAGCTGCGTGATCTCGCCCGGAAAATTGAGGTGGTCACCAAACCCCATACCGATCTGTGGCAGCGAATCTATTGCCATTTCCGCAATGACCATGCGCCGGTGTTACAGATGAGCACCGACGAACGCTTTTTCGCCTTTGCGGTCAAGACGGCGTTTGCCGACAGCCATCACCGTTTCGACCAAACTGAAAAACCGCCGGAAGCGTATACCATACGCTTCCGGCGGTTTTATTGGGTATGGGCACGCAAAAAACCAGTTCAATCGTTCAGCAGCCAGGCAATGCCCGCAGCGGTGCGCTGCGCGGCCTGGTGGGAATGGTTTCCGGGATGCAGCTGAAAAATGCAGCGAATGCCCGCGTGCCGGTAGTAGGAATAGAGGGCTTCTGTGTTTTCCCGGACGGTTTGCAGAACCGGATTCCGCGTTCGATTCTCCTTGTCGCCCAAGGAAAAGTACAGCCGATCCGGCACCCGTTGAAACGGATGGTTCAGCAGGTAGTCCCGGATACCGGGAAACCAGAAGGAGCCGGACATACAGGCAGCCCGCGAAAACAAGTCGGTGCCGTACAGGGCGTACAGGGCAAACAAGCCGGCCAGGGAATACCCGGCCAGACCACGCCAGCGGGGGATACCTTCCAACCGTTCCTCCGCCGCGGGCAAAAGGGTATGGGTCAACAGGTGCAGGTAATCGTCGGCGCCGCCGGTGCAGGGAGCACCGTTGGTAAAGACAGGCGGCGCATCCCAAGGGGCCATGTCGCGGTTCCAGTCCAGACCGCTGAGGACGATCAGGGAAAAATCGGGAAGATGCAGTTTACCCAACGCCGCAACCACCTGGGGCTCCTCCTGACCAAAGGTGTTCAGATACAGGGCGGGGGAACCCGGCGTTTTGCAGGGGTAGACGGATACCGTTTTCCCTTCCACAGAAAAGGTGTACATGGCTGTTGTCTCCTCCCGTTGCTCCGTCGGCAGAAATGCCCTTCGGGAGGATGTGCCCTCCCCCCTCGGACAGTTACTTCCGCAGAATTTTGTCCAGGGCTTTTCCTTTTGCCAGTTCGTCCACCAATTTGTCCAGATACCGGATCTCCTGCAGCAGCGGGTCCTCCAGGGACTCCACCTTCACACCGCAGACACTGCCCCGGATCAGCCGACGATTTTCGTTGGGAGCCGGGGCGTTTCGAAAGAAATCACCATAAGTGAGATCACTTTCCAGAAAGTGGTCCAGATCTGCGTCGGAATACCCGGTAAGCCAGGTGGTGACGGTGTAGACTTCTTGGCGTGTACGGCCTTTGCGTTCCGCCTTGGCCAGCAACAGCGGAAAAACTTTGGAAAACTTCATGGCAAAAACAGCGGCGCGCTCCATAGGTTCCTCCTGCCAAAATATTTGTCCCTATTATAGCATAAAAGGGCGAGTACGGAAAAGAAAACCGCGGCAATTTGTACAGCTTTCGTTATAAGTGCGCGATCTCCATGGGATGATAAGGAAAACAAAGGCAGGAGGCCCTGCAAATGTTCATGGGGATATCACCACAATGCCGATATCTTGTGTGTGTTTTAGTACAGCGCCAAAAGGGAAGCCATCCGTTCCAGGGCCTGCCCCAGCCCTTCCCGCCCCACACAGCGGCTGGGAAGCGTGTTGACCGCGTGCTCCAGCAGCGGTTGGCACCGGGCAGTGTCGTCCAGGCAGGTGTCCAGCGCTGCCACATCGTCCCATGCCCGGTTGAGAAAAGCAACTTCCCGGCGGCCGTGAGTACGCGTTGCGGTGAGGAGACCGGCCGCTTGCAGATAGGCACTGATCTGTGCCGGGGAAAATCCGGCGGCAGTCAGGCTTTCGCACAGCCCTTCCCGGAACAAGGTGGGCAAATCACTCCATTGCGAGGCCGTCACGCCGCAGCACACAAAGGTATACCGGCTGTGGCAGTGCACCGCCAGCAGACAGCTATGCCCACGCAGGAAAATACCGTGCAAATCCCAGCAGAACCGGCGGTCCGGCTCGGTGCCGTACGCCGGTGGTTTGATCTTCAAAAAACGCTGTAGCGGAATCGTCAATCCCAGTTCCATTAGGGCACCTCATGGGGAATCAGGATTTTCTCCACCGTGATTTTGCCGTTTGCCACTTCCGCCATCATCAGGGTGATTTCCTGGTGAAAGCGGCGCGGACCGCAGGAGCCGGGATTGAGCCAGAGCATACCGTCCCGTTTCTCCTGCAGGTATTTGTGGGAATGGCCGAACACCACCACATCCACCCCGGCAAGATCCTGCGGCACTTCCTTTTTATTGTGGACCAGAAAAAAGGTGACGCCGCCCAGGGCAACGGTGCAGTCATGGGGAAGCTCTGCTGCCCATGCTTTGTCATTGTTACCCCGGACAATGTACAGCGGTGCACACTGACGCAAGGCATCCACAACCGCCTGACTGTTGATGTCGCCGGCGTGCAGGATGGCATCGGCGGTCTTCAGATACTTCATCACCTGGGGACGCAAAAGACCGTGGGTGTCGGAAAGGATGGCCAGTTTCATACGGAGCTCCCTCCCTGCAGGGTCCAGCCGAAGTCGTTGTGGTAGATCATCTGGTGGGTCATGCCGCCGTCGATGCAGATGTTCTCGCCGGTGATGAAGCCGGCTTTGTCGGAACAGAGGAACAGCACCATGTGTGCGATGTCCATAGGGTTGCCCACCCGGCCAACCGGTTGCTGGGTGGCGTCGGGGCCCTCATACACGGTGTAGGCCGTGTCGATCCATCCCGGGGCGATGGCGTTGACCCGGGCTTTGCCGGCCAGACTCACCGCCAGGGCGTGGGTCAGGGCAGAAATGCCGCCTTTGGCCGCGGTATAGCTTTCCGTCTGGGGCTGGCTCATGCGGTCCCGGGAGGAAGAAATGTTCACGATGGAAGCGCCGGAAGCAAAGTGGGGAGCAAACAGTTTGGCCAGGTAGAAGGGCGCCGTTACGCCCACCCGCAGGGCATAGTTGAACTCCTCGTAGCTGCACTGGTCCAGGCCTTTCATCAGGGGCAGGGCGTTGTTGATGAGGTAATCCACATGGCCGTAGTCCGCAAGGACCTTGCGGGCAAAGTCTTCCAGAACGGTCTGGTCGGCCAGATCCCCCACATAATACTCGTTGGGCAGCAAATCGATCACGCACACATGGGCGCCCTCTTTGCGGAAGGTGTCGGCAATGGCCTTGCCGATGCCCTTGGCGCCGCCGGTTACAACGGCCACTTTTTCGGTAAACATCCGTTTCGCCTCCTCAGATGATGATGCCTTCGCAATGGTCAATCTCGTGTTGGATGATCTCGGCGGTCCAGCCGGTGAAATTCTTGATCCGCTGCTGGAATTTTTCGTTCTGCCATTTCACCTTGATGGTCTTCCACCGCTTGGTGGGGCGGACGCCGGTCAGCGAAAGGCAGCCTTCCTCGGTCTCATAGGGGCCGGTTTTGCGCAGAATTTCGGGGTTGAACATCACCATGTATTCCCCTTCGTTGTCAAAGGCGATAATCCGTTTGTTGACACCGATCATATTGGCGGCCATGCCCACACAACCCTCTTTGTGGTGCGCCAGCGTTTCCAGCAGGTCTGCCGCCACCGGAAGATCCTCCGGCGTGGCCGGTTCCGCTTTCTGGCCCAGAAAAATCACGTCCGTGCAAATTTCACGAATCATGTCGCGTCTCCTCGTTTTACGAATGCATTTGTTGCTTTTCCCGTTTGATCTGCCCCCATTGCAGCTTCCGCTTCCGGTATCCGATGAAAGCGGTGGCGCGAATGTAGGTCAGGAAAAAATGGAACAGGATAAGAATTGCAGGATGCTGCCGACGAAAACCGGCAGCAGAAAAGTGCCCACGGGGAAGAAGAGGGTTCGGCGATTCCGGTGTTTGCAAAAAAGGGGCAGCAAGGCGCCGTACATCAGATACAGATAGGTAACCAGATACAGAAAAACAACCGGTGTACGGCGGCTGTAGGTGTTGGCGGCATCCAGGGAAAAGAACAGATCAAAGCGTAGATTGAGCAGGCAAAGTACGACTGTACAGAGTGCCGGCAGCGCCAGCCATTTGGCCCGGCGGCGCAGGCCGGACGTGTCCTCGAAGATTTTATAATCGGCATAGAAAGCCCAAAGGCAGGCAAAGGAAATATCCAGCAAAAACAGCAATACGTTGATCACGCGCAGCAGGAACGGGGCACCCCGGAACTGCTGGCCGTCCGCCAGAAAAGAAACGGTTTCCAGCAGGCAAAGAATGAAATTCAGACGGCACATGGCCAAAAACGTTGTGTGACCGAAGGGGGTGTCGTAGGCATTGTATCGTTCGGCCCGCAATACCACTGCCATCAGCTAAACCCCCAGGCCGTTGGCGACCAGAACGGCGGGAAGATTGATATCTGACATACAAATCACCTCACAGGAAACTTCTCCGGTCTCAGTATAAAGGAATTCTGCCAAACAGACAACAGAAAATTTATCTGGTGGAAGTTTGCCAAAGAATTTCTTTCTGTCCGTGGGCGCGCAAAAAGTCGTTGGCTTTGCCAAAAGGCGCCGAGCCGAAGAAGCCCCGGTAAGCGGACAGTGGGCTGGGATGCGCGGATTCCAGTACCAGAACGGGGCGCCTGTCGGCAACCGCCCGGAAAAGCGAAGCGTAGCGTTGGGCGGGCTTGCCCCACAGGATGGCCACCAGCGGGGTAGTGCCCCGGGCGGTCAGGTATTGCAGTGCTGCCCGGGTAAAGGTCTCCCAGCCCTTTCCGGCGTGGGAGAATGCCGCGCCCTCCCGCACAGTCAGTACGGTATTGAGCAGCAGCACGCCCTGCCGGGCCCAGGGGGTCAGATCGTTATGGGGGCAGGGGACAGGGCCGTATTCAGCAGCCAGCTCCTTGAAAATGTTGCGCAAACTGGGGGGCGTTTTGCAGTCATCCGGGACCGAAAAGGACAGCCCCATGGCCTGGCCGGGCTCATGGTAAGGGTCCTGGCCCAGGATTACCACCTTGACCCGGTCGGCTGGGCAGGTGCGGAAGGCGGCAAAGATGTTCTGGGCGGCGGGGTAGATCGTTTGGGTATTCACTTCCTCGGTCACAAAGGCGTCCAGCGCGGTGAAATAGGGTTTGTCGATTTCCGCTTGCCAAAAGGGTGTCCAGTCGCTTTCCGGCAACTGGGTCAGCAGGGTGTGCAGCAGCATGAAAAGTTCCTCCGTTAGCTGAATTTTCACCAGTATATCATAGGGGCGCAGGGCTTGCAATGTGCCGTCAAACGCGGTATAATGACATCTATGTTGCGGCATGGTGCCGCAGGAGAGTTTATTAAAGGGGAGAGCATTCTCTATGCGTTCGATCAAGACCAAACTGTTCGGCCTGGGCATGGCGGCCGCCATGCTGTTGTCCCTGGCCGGCTGCAATTTGTCCACCCCGGCCAGCGTAGGCAGCATCGGTGATGTGGATATCCCGGCCGGCGTCTATCTGTTGGCCCAGTACAATGCCTACAACACCGCTTCCGGTCTGGCCGAGCTGGCCACCGGGGAAACCGCCAATGACGTCAAGGCGGTGCTTAAGGCGGAGTGCACCGGCACCATCGGGGATGAGGAAGTCACCGCCACCGGCGCTGAGTATGTGGAAAAACTGACCCTGCGTGCCATCGAGTACTACGCGGCGGTGGAAACCAAGTTTGCGGAGATGGGGGCCACCCTGGAAGATGCCGCCACCTCCGAGGTCGCGGACAATGTGGACAGCATGTGGGAGTCCAACGGAGACCTGTATGAGGCCAACGGTATCGGCAAGAACAGCCTGCAGGCTTATCTGCTCAACGCCCAGAAAGCCAGCACCATCCTGACGCTGCTCTACGGCCCGGACGGCAGCCAGCCGGTCACTGACGCCGAGTATACCGATTATATCAACAACGATTGCTACTACATCGAGAGCGTCCAGATCCCGCTGGTGGATTACAGCAGTTACACCATGGCCGATGATGACCAGAAGGCAGCCATCCAGCAGATCGCGGAAGAATGCAAGAACACCCTGAGCGAGCAGGCCAACACCGAGGAACTGACCGGCAGTGCCCTGTATGAGGCTGCATCCACCTACGTGCCCCAGGCCATGGAAGCCCTGGGCGCCACCATGGAGGATGCCACCCAGGCTATGTACTATGCGGGTGCCCAGCTTTACACGCCGGACGATCTGTCCAGCTACGGCAGTGACGATTACAACAACCTCACCGATCCGCTGGATGAAGCCGGTATGAACCAGTGGACGGTGGTGGACCTGGGTACCACCCTGCTGGTGGCACGCCGCATTGACCCGCTGAAGAGCTACACGGTGGAAGATCTGACCGGTATGTATGATCTGTTGACCGCCATGAAGAGCGACGACCTGCAAAACCAGTTCTACGCCGACGGCGCAGCGCTGGCCCACAATCTGGATGAAGGCGCGATGAAGACCTACAGCGCATCCAAAATCAAAAAGAACGTCTAAGAAATCTCTTGGCCGGGAGCATCATGGTGTGCTCCCGGCCCTTTCTGTTTCGGAGGAACGCCTATGACCCAAAATAAAAAAATCAACCTGTTGCTGGAAGTGCTGGGCTGCTTTATTTCGGCCGCAGGCATCTACAGCTTTGCCGTGGCGGCGGAAGTTCCGGTTACCGGCGTGGCCGGCATCAGCGCCATTCTCTACCGCCTGTTCGGCCTGCCCATGGGCCTGAGCAATGTGCTCATCAATGTACCCATCATCTTTTTCAGCTACAAGCTGCTGGGCCGTTCCTTCCTGCTGCGCAGCCTGCGCTGCATGATTCTGTTTGCCGTATTCACCGACTACCTGCTGCCCTTTATGCCGGTTTACACCGGCAACCGGCTGCTGGCCACCATCTGCGGCAGTGTGGTCAGCGGCATTGGTGACGCCCTGATCTACATGCAGAACTCCAGTACCGGTGGAATCGACTTCGTAACCATGGCCATCAAGGCAAAACATCCCCACCTGCCCTTCGGAAACCTGACCTTCGGTGCGGCACTGGCGGTCATCTTGCTCAACGGTGCGGTGTTTCACGATGTGGATTCCATCATCTACGGTCTGATGTTCAACTTCATTGTGGCGGCGGTCATCAACAAGATGATGTTCGGCTTCTCCTCCTCCATGCTGGCGCTGATCGTCACCGACAACGGCAAGGCGGCCTGCGATGAGATCGACCGGGTGGCAGACCGCGGTTCCACCATCCTGCAGGGCAGGGGCGGCTACGGCGGGCAGCCCAAGGATGTGGTCCTGTGCGCCTGTTCCAACAAACAGCTGTATGAAATCGAGCACGCCATGCAGGTGCTGGACCCGGGTTGCTTTATCATTATGCTGCAATCCAATGAAGTTCAGGGGGAAGGCTTCCGACGGCTGGAACTGGGCAAAAACGAAGAAAAAAGCTGAAAAAACGGGCGGAGCCTTGGCTTCGCCCGTTTTTGCTATTTCAAAATGCCCCGGTCAATATCCCGGAAGATGCCAGGCGTTGCTTCCAGCTGGCGGTAGGTGCCGCGCTGGACGATCTGCCCCTGGTCCATCACCAGGATTTCATCACAGTTTTGCAAGGTGGACAGGCGGTGGGCGATGGAGATCACCGTGGTACCGCACTGGTCCTTCATCCGTTCGATTTCCCGCTGGATCCGCTTCTCCGAAGTGTTGTCCAGTGCCGAGGTGGCTTCGTCCAGGATCAGAATGCGCGGTTGACGCAGAAAGACGCGAGCCAGGGCGATGCGCTGCCGCTGGCCACCGGACAGGTTGGCGCCCCCCTCCGACAGCACAAACTGGTAGGCTCCCGGCAGCTTTTCAATATCGGCGGCAATGTTGGCTTTACGGGCGGCATCCTGCACGGCCTCCACAGAAATATTTCCGGAAAGACCATAGCAGATGTTGTGATAGATGGTATCGGCGATGAGAAAGGGGGTCTGGGGAACCAGGGCAACGTTCTCTGCCAGAACCCGGCGGGACAGATACGAAAGCGGGGCTCCGCCCAGCAGGACTGTGCCCTCCGCCTGTTCCAGCTTGTCGATGACCTTGATCAGGGTGGACTTGCCGCAGCCGCTGGGACCGGCTACGCCCACAAACGTGCCGGCGCGGATCTGCAAATCCATCTGCCGCAGAATCGGCCGGTCAGGCTTTTCGGGGTAGCTGAACCGGACTCCGCGCAGCGTGATGTCGTTGCCCTGGGGCGTGGCGTTGGTTTCCGGGGAGAGCGGCGCGTAGGAAAAATCCCGCGGCAGATCCAGCAGCCGGAAGTAGTCGCCTGCCAGCACGATGCATTCGGAAAACTCGTCCAGAATGCGGTGGAGCTCCCGCAACGGCCCGGTCAGCTGGGTGAAACACAGGTAGGCGGTGAGCACCGTGCCGATGGTGATGATCCGGCGGGAGGCCAGCAGCACCGAGATGCCGATGACCAGCACACTGAACACCGCTTCGTTGACGAACTTCAGGCAGTCGTACAGGGCCATGGCCTTGTGGTGGCGCATCTCCTTACGACGCAGCTGTTCGGACTGCGCCTCGATGCGCCCGCTCTCGGTCCGGGCGCTGTCCAGGGCACGGATGGTCTCAATGCCGCCCAGCAATTCCACCATGGTGCCGTCCATCTCGGCTTTTGTGTCCATCAGTTCCACCCGGATGCCTTTTTGGGTACTGATCTGCCGGAAAACGATGAAGGTGCCCACCGGAATGACCAGAATGACCAGGCAGGCCACTCCCACCGGCAGTTGCAGAAAGATGGTCACGATGGCGGCCAGACCGGTGGTAACGGCCGGCGCAAAGTCCATGAAGACCAGCTTGATCAGTTTGACGGTGCCTTCCAGGCTGCGGTTGAGTCGCCCATGGATGTTGCCGGTCATATGTCCCCGAAAATAGGACAGCGGTGCCAGCAACAGCGAAAGTGCCGCCTGCTGCCGGGCATTCTTTTCCGCCTGGGTGGCGGCGTCCTCCACAATCAGGCGACGGATGACCTTGATAACCTCATTGACCACATTCACCAGCAGAATCCCCAGTAAAATGGGTAAAACCGACGGGAGGGTGGCGCTACGGGCGGCCAGCACATGGTCGGTCAGATAGCCGATGGCCAGCGGCGTCATCTGGCTGAGCACCGCCGAAACGCCCAGAATGGCCAGTACGATCCAGAACTCCAGCTTTTGTTTCCGGGGCAGCAGAGCAAACATCTGTTTGCAGATTGTACGTGTCTGCCTGTTTGTGCGCATACCACACAGCACCCTTTCCGCGAATTGCATCGCCGCACGTTTGCCTTCATTCTACCACAGTTTGGGGCAGCTGCAAACCGGCAGGAGGGGATTGCAAATAAAAAATGCACAGGGTGCATGACCCTGTGCAACACGTGTTATTGCGGTTTGATGGGTTTGTCGGGAGGGTACTCTCCCTGCAGCTTGGCCTCCATCCGGCTCAGCCGTGCCTCCAGTTCCGAGATGCGGTTGCTGACGATGTCGGGCAGCGCCTGCTGGTCCAGGTCGTCGGCCGGGCAGCATTTGATGTTGCCCACCCGGACCACCTCGGCCGGTACGCCCACGGCGGTGGCGTTGGCGGGCAGATTTTTCAGAACCACGCTGCCGGCACCCACCCGCACGTTGTCACCGATGTAGACCGGGCCCAGCACCTTGGCCCCAGCGCCCACCAGAACGTTGTTGCCCAGGGTGGGATGCCGCTTGCCGGTATCCTTGCCGGTACCGCCCAGGGTCACGCCGTGGTAGATCGTGCAGTTGTCGCCGATCTCGGTGGTTTCGCCGAACACGATGCCCATGCCGTGGTCGATGAACAGCTTATGGCCGATCTTGGCACCGGGATGAATCTCGATGCCGGTAAGGTGACGGGAAAGCTGACTGATGAGTCGTGCCAGAAAGAAGCATTTTTTCTGGTACAGAAAATGTGCAATGCGGTGGGTGACCAGCACATGAAAACCGGGGTACAGGATGATGACCTCCAGCACGTTGCGGGCGGCGGGGTCCTTATCCCGGATGTTTTTTGCGTCTTCCCAAAGACCCATGGTGACTTCCTCTTTCTTCCAATACTGTATTCCTTTTAATGGTAGCACACTTTGCCCCAAAAGGCAACGGCAGAGAATGGGACTGCAGTTTTTGTCAAATTGTCCAAAAGTTGACGCAAAAATCCATAAAATCCCTCACAGGGGAAATTTCGCCTCGCATTGACACCGGAACCATGGCATGGTACAATAAGTAAAATCTGTGTAAGGGGAGAGGTGCGCCACCATGACGAGCTGTTCCATCAGCTTCAAAATGTACGGTGGGGTGTTCTTTCCTGGCACCGCACAGGGTATCGCTTTTTGACTTTTCCCTTTTTGGGAAAAGTTTTTTTTTGCCCGCAGTTCCCCCATGGCTGCGGGAACGAGTACAAAACAGGAGGTCTTGCCATGCTGATCCGCAACGCAAAGGACTGTGCCGGAAAGCCGGTGGAACTCTGGCTGCGCGACGGCAAAATTGCCGCCGTAGGTCAGGGGCTGCTGGTCCCGGAAGGGGAGGACGTGCTGGATGCCAAGGGCCGCACGGTGCTGCCTGCCTTCATCGACACCCATTGCCATTGGCGCACACCCGGCTTTGAGTACAAGGAGGATATCGCCACCGGTTCTGCGGCGGCCGCAGCCGGCGGGTACACCTTTGTCAACCTGATGCCCAACACCAAACCGGTCTGCTCTTCGGCTGAGATCGCCCATGCCGTGGAGGCGGAGGCCCGCCGCATCGGCCTGTGTGATGCCAACCAGACCGTGTCCATCACCAAAGATTTTGACGGCAAGACCATTGAACACCTGGCCACCTTGCCCGAGGATATCAAGTTCATCACCGAGGACGGCCATGGCGTCATGAACAACGCGGTGATGGCCCGGGTCTTCGCCCTGGCCACCGAGCGCGGTCTGACCGTCATGTCCCATGCGGAGGACAGCGACATCAGCCCCTGGGATTACCGCCTGGCCGAAAATATCGAGACGGTGCGCAACTGCCACCTGGCCGAATACTACGGCACCCGGCTGCATATGTGCCATGTCTCCACCAAGGAAGCGGTGGATGCCATCCGGTTGAGTCGTCACCGGGGGGCGCGGGTCAGCTGTGAGGTCACGCCCCACCACCTGTGGTTTGACGACAGTCGCCTGCAGTACCGAGTCAACCCGCCCATCCGCAAGGCGGACGATGTGCAGGCTTTGATCGAGGCTATCAAAGATGGCACCGTCACCTGCATTGCCACCGACCATGCGCCCCACACCGCCGAGGAAAAGGAAAAAGGGGCCGCCGGCATGGTGGGCCTGGAAACCGCTTTCGGTGTCTGCTACACCAAACTCTGCCGGGAACAGTGCCTGCCGCTGGAACTGCTCAGCTTCCTGATGAGCGCCGGGCCGGCCGCTGTCATGGGCCTGGCCGACCGCAAAGGTCTGCTGATGCCCGGCTACGATGCCGATGTGGTCCTGGTGGACATCGACCATATGTATCAGGTGGAGGCCGCAAGCCTGCACAGCAAGAGCAAGAACTGCCCCTATGACGGTGCGTACCTCTTCGGAAAAGTCGTCACCACCATTAAGGGCGGCAAGGTTACGTTTCAGATCGAGGAATAAGCGACAAAAGAAAACGGGGGAACCATTATGACCAATATGGACAAACTGTACGAGAGCGTAGCGGCCAACGGCCCGGTCTGTGTCGGGCTGGATACCGAAATCAGCTACCTGCCCACCACCGACACCGCCAAGACGGCAGGGGAGAACGTGGTGGACTTCAACCGTGCGCTCATTGCGGCCACCAAGGGGGTGGCGGGCTGCTACAAGGTCCAGATCGCTTACTATGAGTCCCTGGGCCTGGACGGCATGCGCGCCTACGCTGAAACCCTGCGCCTGGCCCGTGCCACCGGCCTGCCGGTCATTGCCGACATCAAGCGCGGCGATATCGCCAAGACGGCCGAAATGTACGCCAAGGCCCACTTCACCGG